>Ga0055584_100000143_pt1 | contig 66383 bp, 51 predicted proteins | sample OSDHelmetaG_FD_58716 | JGI IMG/M metagenome (GOLD analysis project Ga0055584, IMG submission 58716) | Pelagic marine sediment microbial communities from the LTER site Helgoland, North Sea, for post-phytoplankton bloom and carbon turnover... | ecosystem: Environmental > Aquatic > Marine >... | reverse complement strand
GCCATACTCAGCGTAGCGCACTGCGCTAATGCGTCCGGCACAGCACCGTAACATTCGACCGTGGCGCCATGCGCGGCAGTATCCGGCAGCAAGCCCTGCAGTACCCGCTCGATCACGTCGCATTCCGCAGCAATACAGGCGCCGTCGCGTGTACGCAACATGACAACATTTACATCACGCACAGCGATACAGATATCGCTGCTCGAATCCGGTAGCAAGTCCCACTCGGAGCACACGGCACTCACCGACGCGCCGCCCGCCGCAACGGCGGCCAACCACCCAGCCAAACGCGTTTTAGCGACAAAATGTACGACATAGCGGCCATCAATACGCCGCCCCAACGCAAATTGCAGATCCTCCGGCTCTTGCGCGAGTTGTTCCTCTAAGGCATAGGGGATCGCTTGGGCCAACTCCGCGGTGCGCATGCGCGGCAGTTGAATGCGCTCGGCACGAGCGTCCGTTGCCGGCGCCAACAAACAAACCTCGTCGCCCGGGCGCACAATTTCATGCAGTGCGCCTCGACGCGGCGGCTCTAGGCTCGGGCCGTTCAACGGAGTCGCAATCCAGCCGCCACCAACGGCCCCATCACGATGGACTAGGACCGCGTTTTTAAGCCGTGAGGACTTCACAGCGTTGGCGTCCAACAACGTTGCGCGCGAGTCTCATTTGGCCCACGACTTATCACGCAATGGAATCGCAGCTTAGCCCGTGGGAGACGCACCGTCGCTTCAAGCGCGAAGCGATCGCTAACCACGGAAAGACCTTGCAAGTCGTCCAGCACGCCTGAAAACGCAGTTTCTGCCCGCACATCAGCCAAACCACGCAATGGGCTTTCCACCCGCTTTTGTATAAACGAGGTCAGGGCCACGGTATCCAGTCGTTCTCCAAGTGAGCTAAGCACCGCCAAGGATGCTGTATTCAAGTTTATGTTCATATCCCAATCGAGCGCGCTGACATGGCTACGCAAGACGGCATAAGTTTTTTCATCAATACCCGCAATAAGGCGCAGCTCCGAGACCGAAGTCAACAAGTGATTACTTGCGCGGTACGCCGGCGTTAAGGCGAGATAGTGAGCTGATTCTGCACCGCTCGGAATGCTCTCAAGGTCATCAGCATCCACCCAATCAAGTATCGCACCGGCCACACCTACAGGTATCGAAAGATGCGTCAGCAGACGCTCTAAACGAGCAAATTGGATTGCGTTGTTAACACCGCGCGCATCAACGAGTGCATTTAGATTCAGCCGCCCACGTAGATCATGTAATCGCCCACCGACCGTGCCACGCTCAACCGCCAACGCTGGCACTGGCGTAGCCCATCGTTCGCCAAGATAGTCGACAGCATCGGCATCAGCATCTTCGCTAAGCACCACTTCTGCCCAAGCAAGTACGCCGCCCGCCAACGCGTGTGCTTGCAAGGTGTCAAGCAAGTTTGCGGTGCTCGCTACCGTCAGACGTTCACGACTTGCCTGTGGCATTAAAGTCGCCATCGCAAGCGCGACGACCATCAATGCAATGATTAGCGCCACACCGCGGCTTCGCGATCGGGCCAGCTTAGTTGGGCCTGCCGAGCGCCAGCGCCGTGCAAGCCTCATGATGGCACCCGAATGACCCGCCGCACGATACCAATACCTCCGAGTTCCAACTGCAGCTCTATGGCTCGGGCCGGAACCGCGCGATCCGGCTCCCACTGCTGGCGCCACACGCCATTTGCATCAAGATAGCGAAACGACAAGGATTGCACATCCGTTAGCACGGTGCGCACTTTCGGAGCCTGGTCAGCGACCGGCCTATCCAATGCTACCCAAGTGTGGCGTTGCAAATTTTGCGCCTCCACAACATAAGCGACGCGTTGCAGTTCAGAGCGAGCAATGCCAGTCGGATTGGCCAAACCATCGCGGGAGAATTCCACATTGTCAGCGCCGCCATACATCGCGCTGGCGCTGCGGGTCAGTCCCAGCGCAATAGGCCGTGCGGCAGCACTGCCAACATCTCGCTCAAACAACGTGACCGCGCGCTGCACTTGGCGCAGCTTTGCCAGCGACGCATCAACTTCACGAGCGGAAGTTTGGACTTGTAGCAAACCACCGTATGCAAGCGCCGACACCACCGCGAGTAAAGCGACAACCACCAACAACTCCAATAGCGTAACGCCACGCACTATCCTACGCCTCGGCCTATTGACGAGCCGCGCCGGCAGATGGTGGCGCGCAGCGCGCCCCACGAACATTGTCATGCCTTGCTTAGCGCTTGCGTGCTTAACCACGACTGACGCGCACGAAACCAACAATCTCAGCTATCGGCACTTGCGCGCGCGCAATGGCGGCGACCTTATAGGGTTGCTCGAACACCGTAACTTCAACCCTGCGGATACGCGGCGACTCCGTCGCGACAACCACTTCGCGCCAATACCATTGCCGCTGCCCCATTTGCGCACTGCCAATGCGTTCGCCGGTCGCGGGGGCGTTGGCGGCAATTGAGACTTCGTTTAGGCGGTTCGATGCGACCCAAGCGGCGAAGGTTTTGTCCCGCAGATGCGTGGCAGAACGCGCCCCTTGAGCGGCAGTCCCAAGTAGCGCTGTCAAAGCAATGGCAATAACTGCGAGCGCGATGACGGTCTCAATCAGGGTAAACGCAGGTACTCGCTGACCGATCACCGCTGACGCCATCCGAGGCCGTTCAACCCAACTATTTCGGGCGCACTGCCGGTGTGCCGATAAACCAATCGCAAATCCGGCCAGTCGCCGAGCTCATCAACCACAGCGATAACTTCGTCGGACGGCGCCGAGGACGCGACACGCTTACCTGCAACGTAGAACTCGATGGATTCACCCGCGTCCAATGTTATTGGCGCCAGCGCACCTGCGAGCGGCTGCCAAGAGTCTTTGGTTTTGCTGACAAAACGATAGCCCGCTCGCCCCATGGATAGTCCGATTGCTTGTCCGCTGAGTGTGCTCTGATGCGATGCATATACAAATTGGCGATGCATTCGCAACAGTGCGTTTTCCGTAAGCGCCATCGTAGACAAGCGCGGTACAACTATGCCGGTCAGCAAGCCCAAAATGACCACCACCACCAGCAGCTCCAACAAACTGAAACCAACTGCGCGAGCGCGTCGACGATACACGCTATGGTGCTTGCCAGTTGCCAATGTCTGCGTTGGTGCCATCGCCGTTCGGACGTCCGTCCGCGCCGAATGAATAGAGGTCAAAGGTACCGTTCAAACCTGGCTGTAGGTATTGATAACGATTACCCCACGGGTCTTGCGGCAAGCGATCGAGATAACCACCTGCTTTCCAGTTCTTTGGCGCAGGCTGCGATGTAGGCCGCTTGACCAGAGCAGCGAGACCTTGTTCGCTCGAAGGATAATTGTAGTTATCTAGACGATAGAGTTCGAGCGCGCTGCCAATGCCGCGAATATCGGTTCGCGCCTTGGTCATTCGCGCGTCATCCGGGCGATCCATAATCCGTGGCACTACGATCGACGCAAGAATGCCGAGGATGACCACAACTATCATCACCTCAATTAAGGTAAAGCCACGCGCCTGCTGCCGTAGTGGTCTCCTGGGGCGAACATTAGTCAAAACTCGACGCGCGCTCAAAAATCGCCTCCAGTTGTATCAACATAACCCTCTCGTACTAGGTACAGATAGATCTCTTCGGCCGCTTCCATTGGCGAAAACGCGCTGGTATCAATTCTCAGCTCCGGCGCTTGCGGGGTTTCATAAGGGTCGCTCACACCGGTAAATTCCGGGATAAGACCGCGGCGGGCTTTCGCATACAGCCCCTTTCGGTCACGTGCTTCACACACCTCAAGCGGCGTGCTCACATGTACTTCAATGAATGCGCCATGCGCAGACACGGCTTCTCGCACGGCGCTGCGAGTTGTCGCATAGGGCGCTATTGGGGCACAGATGGCAATGCCCCGGTTCTTTGTGATCTCACTCGCGACAAAGCCAATTCGACGCACATTCAAGTCCCGGTGTTCTTTAGAGAATCCAAGCTCACTCGAGAGGTTGGTGCGCACCACATCGCCATCCAGCAAGGTCACCGGGCGACTGCCGTCTTCGATGAGTCGACCGTAAACAATTTTTGCCAAGGTTGATTTACCAGCGCCCGACAAGCCGGTAAAGAATAGCGTCATGCCCATTTGCCGACGCGGCGGATGAACTTTTCGCAGCACCGCCAGGACTTCTGGATAGGTGTACCAGCTCGGCACTGGCTCTTCGGCGACCAATCGGCGAGTGAACTCAGAGGTCGATAACGATTCCGTGCGTGTATCTGCACTCTTGTCGGAGTCGACAAAGCGGCGCAAATCGGGCGCAAACACTTGCCGCTCAACATCGATCACCTCAATGCCGATCTCGTCAGCATGGGTTTGTACGAGTTGCTGTGCCGCGTACGGCGCGTATACATTGCCATTCGGCGGGCTAGCGTGATCGTTTGCTACAACCATGTGTGTACAGCCATAGTTGCGACGCACAATCGCATGCCACAGGGCTTCGCGTGGCCCTGCCATACGCATCGCCAATGGCAGCAGCGACAACAAAGCGATGCCAAGTGGAAAATGCGACTCAACACCGCGATAACACTGAATGCGTGCGTGATAACTGACATCACCCGGGCGTGCAACGCCGACCACCGGATGGATCAGCACATGCGCGTTGGCGCGTTTCGCGGCATTCATGCAGATTTCACGCTGCATGCGGTGGATAGGGCGGGTGGTGTGAAAGCCAACAACATTGCGCCACCCTAGTCGACGGAACTGTTGACGTAGTTCGTCGGGCGAGTGACGCAGCGCTTCGAAATCGTAGTGGTTCGGTAATTGCGCGGCCCGAATGTCGCCGCCGAGATTCACCCTACCTTGTGTATCCAAGAGCTGCGCCACGCCTGAATGATTGGGCTCTGTGGTGCCGTATAAGTGTCGCGCTTCCGCCTGCGTATCGGGTGTCCAGATATCAGAAACGGTCAGTACCGCAAGCATAAAGCCTTCGTCATCGCGCAATGCCACGTCATCGCCTAGCGACAATTTCTCCGCCTCATCCGCAGCCACATCGAGTGTTACCGGCACCGGCCACAATGTCCCGTCGGGCAGCCGCATATCCTCCAGAACCGAGGTATAGGTGCGCTGATTCATGAATCCACGTAGCGGATTGAATGCTCCATTGGCAAGCAGCTCAAGATCACACAGCTGGCGGCGTGAAAGACTCACGCTCGGATAATTCACCGACGCCGACTTGAGCTGTTCGGACAACTCAGCAGGCATCACTAAAGATAGCGTCCCCGATTCATTTGCTGCCTCACTATGCATTTCGTCACTCATATCTCATGTTTCTTGCGCAATCATGGTAAGCGATAGCAGCGCTACGCAACCAGACGGTTCAGCTCGAATACCGGCAGTAAAATCGCGATCACAATGAGCAGCACAAAACCGCCCATCAAAATGATCATAGCTGGCTCCAACAATGCGAGCGCCAGCGCTAAGCGCTGCTTAATTTGCTCACGTTCAAGGTTGGCAGCGCGCGCTAACATTACCTCCAAGCGCGCACCTTCCACTCCCGCGGCAACCAGTTGTAGCGACACCGGACTGAGCAATTGCGCGTCTTCCAACGATGCTTCCAAAGAGCGCCCGCTCTCAACTTCCCGAGCGATACGCAAAACGCTCGCTTTCATGACCTCACTGGTCATGACCGCAGCCGTACCTTGCAGCGCCTCGACCAGCGGCACGCCACCGCCGAGCAGCATCGCCAGGGTGTCGAGAAATTGCTCGCGTTGCATGGTCTTGCGCATGTTCGCAATGATCGGCAAGCGCATCGTTAGGCGATCAACTGCTAGGCGCGTGTCGGCGCGCGCAGCGAGTATCGGCGCCCCGGCGAAGACTGCGAGAACAACCAGCAGGAGCGCACTTCCCCAGTCATTCAAGCCATCGCTCAACCCAACTAACACCCGCGTCAGCAAGGGCAATTCTTGCTGGAAACCGTCAAACACCCGGACGACCTCCGGAACCACATATGCCATTAGTCCGGTCACGACACCGATAGCGACCACACTCAGCACCGCCGGGTATACCAGCGCCATCTTAACCCGGGAACGCAGTTCTGCACGTCGCTCCGCGTGGTCAGCGATCGCGAGCAGCACTTGTGCGATGTTACCGGTGCGTTCGCCAGCAGCGAGCGCGGCCAAAGACAAAGTGCTGCGGCTACGAGCGCTTGCCGCTAGCGCTTCGGACAGGGACTTACCCTGCTGAACCTCAGCGTGCACAGCCAAGTAGAGCGGCCGTGCGCGTGGCGACGCTTGCTTGGCGGCGCTTTGTAGCGCTGCGGATAATTCAAGCCCTGCCTCGAGCAAGCTACCAACCAAACGACAGAATAAATCGTAGTCCGCGGCACGCACGCGATTAAGTGCGGAACGCCCGCCACTACTCGAAGCGTTCGATGCTAACGGCGCCAACTCGAGCGGCGACAGCTCTATTGGCACCAGTGCTTGTGCGCGCAAATTCGTTCGCGCGGCACGCGCGGTATCACCTTCAATTACACCTTTTACCCGGCGCCCTGCGGAGTCGAGCGCAGTATAGCTATAGACCGCCATGTTTAGCGTTGCCGCTCGTGCTCAGCGCGCGGCATATGCACGGTTAAGCTCCGCTACTGAGGTCACGCCGAGCGTGACCAGCTCGCGTCCATGCTGTATGAGTCCAGTCGATTGACTGCGGGCATGGCTTTCGAGTTCATCCTCAGCCGCACCGCTATGCACCAAACGACGGAACTCATCGTCCGCTATAACCAATTCGAACATCGCCGTACGACCCTTGTAACCGGTGCCAGCGCAGGCCTCACATCCAAGCGCTTTGAACAACACCGGCCTGCTTGCATGAGCGTCTAATGCCAGAACCTTGATATCCTCATCCAGCGCCGCATACGCTTCGCGACAGTCAACACAAAGCTTTCGAACCAGCCGCTGAGCGAGTACCGCTGACAGGCTAGACGACAACAAAAACGGCTCGACGCCCATATCTCGCAATCGCGTAACTGCGCCGACCGCGGTATTGGTATGCAGTGTGGACATCACCAAGTGCCCGGTCAAAGACGCCTGCACGGCAACTTGGGCGGTCTCCACGTCGCGAATTTCACCTACCATCACAACATCTGGGTCTTGGCGTAAAATCGCGCGCAATCCGCGCGCAAAACTCATGTCAACGCGGCTATTGACCTGGGTCTGGCCAATGCCGTCGATGAAATACTCGATGGGATCCTCTACCGTCATGATATTGCGGCTGTGATCATTGAGCCGCGACAGTGCCGCATACAACGTTGTAGTTTTGCCCGAACCCGTGGGTCCAGTCACCAGAAGTACCCCGTGTGGAGCCCGAATTGCCGCGTTCATCGCATCAAAACGCGCGCCCGACAAACCCAATTCTTGCAAGTCCATACTGCCCGCTTGCTTGTCTAACAAGCGCAGCACGACCCGTTCACCGTGGCCAGAAGGAATTGTCGAAACCCGTACATCCACAGCGCGGCCTGCGATACTCAAAGTGATGCGGCCATCTTGGGGTAAGCGGCGCTCGGCGATGTCGAGCTTAGCCATCACCTTGACCCGCGCCGCTAACACGTTGGCAAGCGCTGGCGGTGGTGCCAGTACCTCACGTAACACGCCGTCGACACGGAAACGCACAGCTAAGCGGCTCTCATACGGTTCCAAATGAACATCCGACGCCGAGTCACGAACGGCGCGAGTGAGAATTGCATTCACCAGACGTATGACCGGCGCCTTATCGATTGATTCGAGCAAATCTCCACTGTAGGGGATACGTTCCGCCAGTTCGTTGAGATCACCGCTTTCATCAAGATCTTCCAAGATCTTTTGCGCATCGTCAGCAGGTGCGATGCGGGCGTCGGCCTCGAGACGCTGGTCAAACTCCCCGTCATCAATAGCCACCAATGACAAGGGGCCATCAAGAAAGCGACGCAGCTCGGCCGCAACTTTCAAATTTAACGGTGGTTTGTACAGCACGCGTTGCGCGACCGAAGTGTCGAGCACAACCCCAAACCGTCGACTAAAACTGTACGGCAATGATGCCATCGACTGCGTCAGGACCGCGTTGGGATTGTGGACACTCGCTATTGATCGCCGGTTGACGAGGATTCCGACGTCGGCGCGGACAGTTGCTCCATGAAGCCCTGCAATGACGGCAGCAACGGGGTCGTTTCTTCAGGCATTAACAAAATGCCTTTTTTACGCGCTTCGGTTTGCCCTGCGCGAGTTTGCTGGTAACGCGCAGCACTCACTTTAGCTGGCATATCGTCGCGCATAATGCGCGGTCGCAAAAACACCATCAAGTTGCGCTTGGCAAGTGAGGAGCTGTCGAATCGGAACAGATTGCCAAGCACGGGCAAATCCCCCAACACCGGCACTTTCTCACGACTCTGCACCACGTTGTCATCAATCAGACCGCCGAGCACGAGCACCTTCCCGTCTTCGACCATTACAGTAGTGCGAATCGAACGACGATTGGTAATGATGTCTACGGCATTGTTGCTGCCTTGCACACTAGTGGTGGGTGCAATGGAAGATACCTCCTGCTCAATTTCGAGCTTGAGCGAATCACCTTTGTTGATTTGCGGTTTTACTCGCAAAATGATGCCGACATCCTGGCGTTCAATCGTCTGGAACGGATTGGCCGCGCCCTCATTTGCACCGGTGTTCGTGAATTGCCCAGTCAAGAATGGCACATTTTGGGCGACAACAATTTCTGCCTGCTGGTTATCAAGGGTCACGATGGACGGCGTGGAAAGAATATTGGTTGCTGCGTCAGACGCGAGCGCGCGCACTAGTAACGCAAAATTCGCAAATTCGCGGCCGTTGAATGAGAACGCCCCATCGATCAGACCCAGTGATAAGCCAGAAGCTACGCCAAGCGGATTAGACGCCAGCGCGGCAAGACTGCCAGCACCAAAATCAGTGCCGCCGATAAGGCCACTGGATTGCGGGTCTGTAGGCAGACGCCATTGCACGCCGAACTGTTTCGCCTTGTCCGCGGACATATCAGCAATAACGGCTTCGACCAGCACTTGCGAGCGTTTGAAATCGAGCTGCGCGACCACTTGCTGCAGCACTTGCATGTGCGCAGGCGTCGTGGTGATAACCAGCGCATTCATGGCCGCGTCCGCCTGGATGGTGGTGCGGGCAACCAGTCGCGCCGCCTCTTCGCCTTGCTTAGCTTGCGCTGCGCCGCCGGTGATACCTTCAAGCACCGGCACAAGATCCGCGGCACTTGCGTAGCTGAGCCGCACCACTTGGGTATTACCGCCACCGCGCATCGGCTGATCTAGATCAGCAATCACCGCCCTCAAACGGTCACGCGCGCCACGGTCACCACTGATTACAAGACTGTTGGTTCGTTCATCTGCAACAATACGTGCGCCTGATACCTGGTCATTTTGTAAACCAGCTAGCGTCGCCGCGACATCGCCAGCAGAGGCGTGCTGCAGACGCACAACTTGCATTTGCGCATTGCTTGCGACATCCATTCTTCGAATCACACGCAACAAACGCTCAACATTTCCAGCAGCGTCAGAGATAACTAAGGTGTTGCTTTCATCGTCTGCGGCCAAGTGCGCAGTGGCGGGCATCATCGGGCGTAAGGTCGGCACCAACTTTGAAGCAGGCACATTGCGAATGCGCACAACGCGCGTAACCAATTCATCAGAGCCACCGCCAACTGTCGCGCCAGCATTGCGGCCTGCGGCTTCCGGCACGATCTTGACGACGCTGCCAGACGGTATCGCGACGTAGCCGTGCACGCGCAGTACCGACAAGAACACTTGGTAAATTTCATCGTCGCGCAATGGGCGAGCAGATATGACGGTAACCTTTCCCTTCACTCGCGGGTCAACAATGAAGTTCTTGCCCGTCATCTCCGCGACGCTGGTGATTAGAGTCTGGATCTCCGCGTCTTTGAGATTAAGTGTAAACGACTGCGCCGATGCGCTACCGATCGCGCACGCGAAAATGATTGCCCCTAAAAACAGGCGAAACACAATTTTTGCCTGTGTGACCCAGGTGTCCATGATCTCCCCCACTCCCACGTCGCAACCGATGACCTTTGCGCAACGCGCTATAGTCTACATTATTCAGGCGATACAGGGTGTTATGCTCACGCCCCAACATCTGAATTGTCAACGCGCGCGGCCACGTCCACGGCGCAGACCATCAATTCATCAAACGGCTAGAAAACGCAGCGCTCGCGCGCAGATTGGCGCTCCGGAAGATCCATCGACTTATGACACTGGCCCTCATGCAAGATCTGTTCGTCGCAAGCCTCGGCATACTAATTTATATATACCTCGGCTACCCGCTTGCACTCGCGATGCTGGCGCGCCTGTGCGGGCGCGCACACCAACAGGGTTCGGCACAGCCGAGCGTCACAATAGTGGTCGCCGCGCACCAAGAAGCAGCCGTAATTCGCGACAAGGTCGAGAACTTAGAAAAACTCGACTACCCGCACGACAAGCTGCGCATGTTGGTGGTGTCAGATGGCTCGACTGACGGCACCGACGAGCTGGTCACCGAGTTCGGTTCCGAGCGTGTCACGCTGATGCGCCAAGAGCCGCGCGCAGGCAAAGCCTCAGCGTTACACCTAGCCATCGCTAAGGTCGACTCAGAAATCGTAGTTTTCACTGACGCAAACGTATTGTTCGACGCACAAGCCATCAAGGCATTGGTGCGCCATTTTGCGGATCCCACGGTCGGCGCAGTCACCGGCGTTGTGCAACTGGTCGATAGCAAAACCGGTTATGCGGAATCCGAGGGCGCCTATTACCGGTACGAGCGCTTCTTACAACAAGCCGAATCTGACTTGCATAGCGTCGTTGGCGTTGACGGTGCGCTGTACGCAGCCAAGCTCGGCGCCATCAGCCTGCCGCCACGCCACGCCATCCTAGATGACTTCGTACTATCGATGAATATCGGGCGCACCGGCGCACGCATCATCTACGATCCACAGGCGCGCGCGCGTGAAGATGCGGCACCCGGCGTAGGGGATGAGTTTCGACGCAAGGTGCGCGTAGCCACTGGCGCATTTCAGTCTTTTTTCAACGGTTGGGGTGTACCGGGCTTGCGTACTCCAAAACTCACATGGTGTTATTGGTCGCACAAAGTGTTGCGCTGGTTCGGTCCACTATTCCTCATCTTGTGCTTCGTCAGCAATGCCGCCTTGGCGGGCACCACAGATCAATGGGCCTCGTTATTCGTTTTGCAATGCATGTTCTATGGCTTGGCACTGCTTGGATTGCAATCACCAGGCACGCGCGGCGCGCGGGTTGTCGCGATACCCATGTATTTTACGATGATGAATGCGGCTTTCGCGCTCGGGTTGTACCGCTACTTACGCAGCGGCACCAGTGGCAGCTGGCAACCAACCGCGCGCTCGCGAATCGATAAGGACAAGGCATCTTGAACGCAGCTGGACGCCCTAAAAAAGCGCTGATTCAGGTCGTTTTGAGCCTCGGTGCAGGTGGCACCGAACGGCTAGTAATCGACATGAGCAAACGCTTGGTCAACGAGGCTCGAATACACGTGGTGTGTACCGATGAGCCAGGCGACTGGGCATCGCAACTGAGCGAACTCGGCATTCCGGTGACTTGTCTACAACGCACACCTGGATTCCAATACCGACTGGTACGCGAGATCAGGGCAATCGTACGCGCCTACGAGGCTCCGGTCGTGCACTGCCATCACTACACGCCGTTCGTATATGGCTGCTTAGCCGCATTACCGGTGGCCGGCGCGCGCGTTATCTATACTGAGCACGGACGCTATCACGACGGCCCACCATCGGCGAAGCGATGGCTCGCCAACCAAGTATTGGGACGTCTTCCAGGCGCCTTTTATGCGGTCTCCGACGATCTGCGTGGGCATCTGATTGCGGAAGGTTTTCCGGCCCGAAAGATGCTCGTCAGTCACAATGGTATCGATGTCGGAACGCCGCCAACGCCTGCGCAGCGCGAGCAAGCACGCAGTGTTCTTGGCGTAACGGATAACGACTGGGTCATTGGCACAGTCGCACGTCTTCATCCAGTCAAAGATCTATCTACATTGATGCAGGCGGTGGCAAAACTGCCAGCGCAAATTTCGTGGAAGCTCGCACTGGTTGGCGATGGCGAAGATCGCGACCGGCTCGCGCGCCAGGCTGATGGCGCAGGCATTGCTGAGCGCGTGGTATTCACCGGCCTCCGGGAAGACGCTCGCGAACTCTTGCCTGGTTTCGATGCCTATGTGAACTGTTCGATTATTGAGGGTATTTCGGTGACCATCCTGGAAGCGATGGCCGCTGGCGTTCCGATCATCGCCACAGCTGTCGGTGGTACGCCCGAAGTCGTCTGCAACGAACGTACCGCCTTACTGATACCGGCACGCGAGCCAAACGCTCTGGCGCAAGCACTCACCCGTCTCGCGTTGGATCCCAGTCTCGCAGAACAGCTGCGTGACGCAGCCCGGGTGCGCGTCGCAGAGGTATTCTCAACGGAGCAGATGTTGGGCCGCTATCGCGCGGCATACGGGTGGTAAGAGTGGCCGCGTAAGGCTCGCCAACGCCGTGCACCGATGCTCGTGGCTAACTAGCTTGCTAGCGTTTCAGCCAATCCCGCAGCCGCCGCGCGCGCGCGCGAAACGACGAGCGAATGGAATCGTTGCTGAGCACTAGCCACAGCATTGTCCCCTCGCTCTTAGCTAGACTGCGCTTAAACCGCTGGTCGCCCATCAAGAAGTCGTACACTGATAGGTCTTCACTGAGCGCCTGCTCTACGGCCAGCGCATGCGAGACCAAACCAGGTTTCAAGCGCGCATCATCCTCATACAGGAAAGCGGTTTGATAGTTGGAAACGACTCCATCCATTACAAAATTGTACAAGTAGCCGAGCACATGTTCACCTGCATATACTTCCAACAGCTGCACTTCACCACGCTCAAAACAGGCGCTGATCAGTTGCTGGTGAAACTCCGTAATGCGTTCGGTGGCAAATGCGCCAGGCTCACCACGTGCAACCCAACATGCTTGATGCACGCGCTTTAGCTTCTCAAACATCGCTAATGCTTCGGGCAAGGACTGCGCTTTGTAAACACGCAGCGCCCCGTGCGACTCGTACAATCGCATGGCACGCTTAATTTGGAAGCGGGTATTGCGGCTGAGCGTCGCTAGGTAATCGCCGCCAGCGTCTCTAAGCGCGTTCAAATCGACAAAATAATACGGATGCTCTGCACGCACCTCAGGCGTCAGGCCGGCCGCCTTCGCCGCATCAACATAAATCGCGGCATGCTGGTGCTCGACGCCGCTGACAAAGAGTTCATCCCACGGCCAATCGATCTGGTACAAATGCCGGAAGCCGTGTTCCAAGATCTCACGCTCCAATCCGCGCTCCATCAACATCCCGGAGTGCTCCACAGTGAGCGAGTCATGGTCCGGCACGCCGGCTTCACTGACCAGCAACGCGCGCGATGAAAAAAAGCGGCTGGTGGCAACTTCGTTGCGTCCCAGCACCGACAAACCAACCACCCGACCTTGAAAACACACACGTAGGCACAACAACCCCGCGTGCTCAGGGAAGGTTCGCAGCCACGCACCAATCCAGCCCCACGACTGGAAGAACGAGTGGTCAGCACGCGCCTGCAGTTCGCGCCAGAGCGGCTCAACCGCAGCCGAACCCCTCAGATCATCGATCGAAACAACCCAGGTATCGGAGGTCAATTGTGCCCCCTGGGCAGGTCAAGAGAAAACGCCATATCTGAATGGCCGCGCACCAGCGCCACAGCCATGCGTTGACGGCGGCGCGCACCAAGCATTGCCACAGCCCTATGCAGACGTGCTTGCGTCATTTCTAGCAAGGCGCCACGCGGCACCTGTTGCTACGAAAGAGGTTGGGAGATTTTTTTTTCAAAGGCGCCATGGACTTTATTCCACTTCTAAAACACCAGCGTCAGCCCGAGCGGCTTCATAGAAGTTGCGTTATGCTAGCAGAGTAACATTAGCTCCCGAAACATCCGAAGGCGCATCGCAGTGGTACTGGGCCGTAACCTAGAGTCGTGTACGCGGGTACATCTACCCACGCAGACTCAACCAATCCTACTCGTAGTAATCGACACCGAAGAAGAATTCGATTGGGCTCAGCCGTTTGATCGCGACGCGACTGGGGTCTCAGCGATCGATGAGCTTCCACGTGGCCAACAGCTATTCGAAGAATTCGAGATAAAGCCGGTATACGTTATCGACTATCCGGTGGCCTCGACGCCAAGTAGTTTTTCCTTATTGAGATCTCTGCACGACGCCAAGCGCGCGCACATCGGCATGCACTTACATGGCTGGGTCAGCCCACCGTATAACGAAGAGGTGTCGCGCGAGAACTCCTACCAGGGCAATTTGCCAGCGGCGCTTGAGCGCGAAAAACTCGCGAAGTTGCACGCCACCATCCAAGCAAACTTCAGCTTTGCCACCCAAATTCATAAAGCTGGCCGTTACGGCTTCGGAACCCATACAGCAGAACATCTGTTGGAGTTGGGCGTTGACATAGATTTAAGCGCGTCTCCGGGTTTTGATCACAGCGGTGATGGAGGCCCGGACTACTCGCGCATTGATGCGCATCTGTATCGCTTTGGCCCCAATGAAGCGCTCTTCGGTATTCCCACTACCGGTGGGTTCATGGGACCGTTGAGCGCGATGGCGCCAAGGTGGTTCAGCGCGCACAGTCGCGCCAGCACAATTGGCGCTCTGGGAGCGTCAGTACTTTCGAAATTTCGCCTCGCAGAGCAGGTCATGGTATCGCCTGAAGGGCACAGTCTCGATAAGATGCAACGCATGACTCGCGCATTACTCGAACGAGGAGTTCGAGTGATCACCATGAGCTTCCATAGTCCAACTCTGAAAGCCGGTTGTACGCCTTATACTCAATCCGAGGCGGACATCAAGAAATTTCTGGATAAATGTAGGCGATACTTCGAGTTCTTCAAGGGTGAGCTGGGTGGAATTGCCATCTCCCCACACGAAATCAAACAACAAGCCTCGGCGATAAAGACGACCACACAGACATGAAGGTTCTAGGAATTTCACCACTCGACAAGGACGCTACGGTGTCACTCGTCGCGGATGGACAAGTACTCTTTGCCGCAGGCGAGGAACGTTATAGCCGTAAAAAGCAGCACTCCGGCTTTCCAACCCAGGCACTAGAAGCAGCGTTGGCGGAGACCGGCACAGACGTATCCGAAATCTCTGAGGTGTCCTATGCGTTCTTGGAACCGGAGCAAGAAGCCCGGCTCATGCGCAAGCACATCGCACGCGACTTGCGTGAGAATAGCGCTGACAGTCGCTGGAAAGATGAGGTTGCCAAAGCCCTGAGGAACCAGGGTGCGGTGCCCGACAAGATCCCAGGCCTAGATATGCCCAACCGCAAGATGGAAAAGGGCTGGCTTAAAGAGACTGCTTATTGGCTGTTTGGAGCGGCCCCTATCACTTCAGAGATTATGTCTCGGCGCATGGCTTGGCGCTGGGTCAACACGGCTGTTGCAGATCACCAGGAATGGGCTGGCGAACTCAGCTCGGGTCTGCGTGAATTTGGTCTAAGCGACAAACTCAAGCGCTACGAACATCACTTCTCGCATACCGCCAACAGCTACTTCGCAAGCGGCTACGAGCGCGCCCTAATCATTACCTTGGACGGTTATGGTACCGGTCTCGCAGGCTCAGTGAGTATCGGTGAAGGCGGCAAGATCAAGCGCCTGCACAACCTGCACTACCCGCATTCACTCGGTACATACTACGAGAACGTCACCGGCGCGCTCGGCTATAGCCCAGATCGACACGCTGGTAAAATTGTTGGCTTAGCTGCTTACGGTGATCCAAAAGTATTGAGCGAAGTGCTCAAGGCACGCTTTCGCGTGACCGATGGCGACTTCCAAATTTCGCGCAGCCTCAACACCTACGTCGATCAGTATCTCGCCAGTCAATTCACCATGATTGATATGGCAGCCGCGTACCAGTATGTGCTTGAGTTAATGGCGCAATCACTGGTTTCGTATTGGATAAAGAAAGCGGATTGCGACACGGTTGTGCTGTCTGGCGGCGTGACCGCTAACGTCAAAATGAACCAGCGAATTTTTGAAGTTGATGGCGTCAACAACATCTTTGTATACCCGAACATGGGCGATGGCGGTTGTGGAACCGGACTTGCCTATCACGCTAGCCGGGCGAGTGAAGATACAATCCTTAGCCGCATAGAAACGGCTTATCACGGCCCAGAATTCGACGACAAGCAGATCGAAGAAGCGCTCAACGCCGAGAATGTACCATTCCGGCGACCGGATCATCTGGCGGCAGATATCGCCGCAATAATACACGATGGCAAGGTTGTGGCGCGCTTTAGCGGGCGCATGGAGTATGGACCTCGGGCGCTTGGTAACCGCTCGATCATGTATCACGCAAAGAACCCTGACGTTAATCAATGGCTCAACCAGCGCCTCGGGCGGACTGAATTCATGCCTTTCGCGCCAGTGACGCCGTGGGAAGACCGCAACAAGTGCTACCACAATATGAAAGGCGCCGAAGAGACGGCCGAATTCATGACCATCACCTTCGATTGTACGGACTGGATGCGCGAACACTGCCCAGCCGCTGTACATATTGACGGAACTGCGCGACCACAGCTGGTCAAGCGTGAGAAGAATCCTGGCTACTACGATATTTTGCGCGAGTACGAAAAACTTTCTGGCGTGTCGACACTGATTAACACCAGCTTCAACATGCACGAAGAGCCGATAGTGTGCTCGCCGGCTGACGCAGTGCGCGCCTTCCTAGACGGTAGGTTAGATAATCTCGCAATTGGCCCATTCATCGCCGAGCAGCCGAACTCGAACAAGAGCTAAGCTAAGGCCGAGAGGCCTGCCGCTCAATACAGAGGCCGGGATTCGGGGCCGGGCTTATTACGGCGCACAGTCTGGACTTGGCGTTACGCTTGCATTAGAACTTGCTGCTGGCCGCGAGTCGTTCACCGGACAGCAGTAGCGGGATATTCCCGCCACCTGCTGACGGGAATCCCGCAAATGTGTTTGCTCTTGCTACACAAGTAGCGGAGAGGATTGCGCCCGATAATCGTCCCATGCCTGTAGAGACAAATCGCCTTCAGGCATCACCCGCAGTGCTTCTACCACCGCGCGCGCCAGCTGCAAATCGGTGATCAAAGGAACACCGGCATCCACCGCGCGTCGACGAATCTGGTAACCATCCGGGCGCCCCATCTCGTCATAAGCTCTGGGCACATTGATCACCAAGTCCACTACGCCATCATCAATTAATTTGATTGCACTCGCGTCGTCATCTTCGGTCTTGCCAACCACCACGCACGGATAACCTAATTCATCAAGCATCTCCGCGGTTCCTTCCGTGGCATAAATCGACAGGTTCAGATCGTTTACGATCACCGCGGCCTCATCGGCAAACGAATACTTGTCCACAGTCGGCCCTAGAGACAGCAACACGCCCTTCTTGGGGAAAGTGAAGCCAGTCGCTAATAAGCCATGTAACAGCGCTTCGTTCAGGTTTTTACCGAGACAGCCCACCTCTCCGGTACTGGCCATTTCGACCCCCAGCATTGGGTCGGCGCCTGCCAAACGCCCAAACGAGAACATTGGAACTTTTACTCCAACGTAATCTAAATCGAGGCTATTGTTGGATACCGGCTGGCGATGGCCGAGCATGCGCCGGGCCGCTTCTTGTGCATAGTTGACGCCAGTAACTTTCGACACAAACGGAAAGCTTCTAGAGGCGCGCAAATTGCACTCGATAACCTTTACATCATTGTGCTTGGCAAGAAACTGCGCGTTGAACGGCCCGGTAATGTTGAGCGCGCGAGCCAATTCTGCGCCAATCTGTTTGATCCTACGAATGGTCGCGATATAAAGATGCTGCGGCGGCAACACGATGGTCGCATCACCACTATGTACGCCTGCGTCTTCAATATGCTCGCTAATTGCCCACAACACTAATTCACCACGGTCGGCAACGGCGTCAATTTCTACCTCGCGAGCATGCACTTCAAATTTGGACACCACCACCGGGTGTTCCGGCGATACGTCGATCGCACGCGCCAGGATGCGCTCAAGTTCGTTACGCTCATGCGCAACGCTCATCGCAGCGCCACTCAATACGTAGCTTGGGCGGACCAGCAGCGGAAAGCCGCCTAACTCTTTGACAATCTCATCCACCCGGCTGACATCAGTAACATGTGCCCAACGCGGCTGATCGACGCCCAATTGATCAAGCAGGGCGCCAAATTTGGATCTATCTTCGGCCCGGTCAATATCTTCTGGACTAGTACCCAGCACGCGCACACCAGCCTTATGCAAGCCCATGGCGAGCGTGTTCGGGATCTGCCCACCCATGCCGATTATCACACCGTAGGGCTGTTCACGCTCGTAGATGTCGAGTACCGACTCTAGGCTGATCTCGTCAAAAATCAGCTTGTCGCATTCATCGTAGTCGGTACTAACTGTCTCCGGATTGTAGTTCAGCATAATGGTTTCATAACCCAACGCTGAAACCGCCTTAACGGCGTTCACGCAACACCAATCGAACTCTACGCTCGAGCCTATTCGATAAGCTCCAGAGCCAAGCACCATGACTTTCTTACGCCACGACGGCGCGACATCCGAAGCGCTCGCGTGATACGTCGAGTACAAGTAATTGGTATCCGCAGGAAACTCCGCGGCCAAGGTATCAATCTGCGCAAGATGCGGCTGAATGCCGGCCCGACGACGTATTTCGCGGACACTGCCACGCGGCGTGCCAATGGCATCTTCTATGGCGCGGTCAGAAAAACCGAGGCGTTTAGCTTCCAGCAACACCTCATCACTGGGCACACCGTCGGCCGTCGTCGACAGCTGGCGCAACATCGTCACGATTTGATCGATGGCGTGTAAAAACCACTCATCGATATCGGTGCGCCGATGCACTTCCGCGACGCTCATACCATCGCGCATGGCTTGCGCCACGGCGAAGATGCGGTGCGGGCTCGGGTTGCTCACCTCTTTGTTTGCATCCGGAAACGCGAAGGCTTTGGGATCGAGTCCGGTGACGCCGATATCGAGCATCCGCAAGCCCTTCTGGATCACTTCAGGGAAAGTTCGACCTATGGCCATAACTTCCCCGACGCTCTTCATTTCGCTGCCGATGGTCGTGCTCGCACCCGAGAATTTAGTTAAATCCCAGCGCGGCAACTTGCATACGATGTAGTCCATCGCTGGTTCAAAGAAGGCCGTGGTACGCCGCGTGATCCCATTCGGGATCTCTGGCAACGAGTAGCCGACCGCGATTTTCGCTGCAACATAAGCAAGCGGGTAACCAGTTGCCTTACTCGCCAAAGCGCTAGAGCGAGACAGACGCGCATTAACTTCGATCACCCGGTAATCAGTACTATCTGGATCAAGTGCGTACTGAATGTTGCATTCACCGATCACGCCTAAATGCCGCACCGTTTTGATTGCAACGGTACGTAGGAGTTGATACTCCTCGTCGTTTAGGGTTTGTGATGGCGCGACGACAATAGACTCGCCTGTGTGAATACCCATGGGATCGAAATTTTCCATGTTGCACACGGTGATGCAGTTGTCGCGCGAATCCCGCACAACTTCATATTCAATTTCTTTCCAGCCGCGCAAACACTCTTCGACCAGGACTTGTGGTATTCCGCCAACAAAAGCTCGCCGCAGCGCCTCGTCTAATTCAGCTTCAGTCTCAACGATGCCGCTACCTTTGCCGCCGAGCGCATAAGCGCCGCGCAACATCACCGGCAAGCCAATGGTTTTCGCCGCCTCGCGGGCCTCGGCAACCGAAGTGCATGCCTGGCCGCGCGCCGTCTTAACATCAATTTCGTCTAAGCGATCGACAAACAGTGCGCGGTCTTCTGTATCGCGAATGGTGGCGACCGGCGACCCCAGCACTTGGATGCCGTAACGCTCGAGCACACCGGAATCATGCAACGCTAGACCGCAATTGAGTGCCGTTTGCCCGCCAAAAGACAGCATGATGGCATCGACTTCTTCTTGGACAATGATGCGCTCTACGAACGCTGGCGTGACCGCAACCAAGTAGATGCGATCAGCTAGGCCTTCACTGGTTTGAATGGTGGCAATGTTCGGATTGACCAAAACAGTATGGATGCCTTCTTCGCGCATCGCCTTGATGGCCTGCGACCCAGAATAATCAAACTCCCCTGCCTGGCCAATTTGCAGTGCTCCCGACCCGAGCACCAAAACCCGCTTCGGCTTTTTCGGCAAATACGCACCAAACATGCTCAGTTCCTCGCCATCGCGCCAGCGAGGCGCAGAAAATCATCAAAAAGGTAGCCGGTGTCTTTCGGACCGGGGTTTGCTTCTGGGTGGAACTGAACACTAAAAAACGGCTTCGTACGACAGTGAATGCCTTCATTTGTGCCGTCGTTGATATTCACAAACCACGGTTCCCACTGCGCCGGTAGCGTGGTCTCATCAACCGCATAACCGTGATTTTGACTCGTGATATGGCAGCGGCGCGTGAGCAAATCCTGGACCGGCTGATTCACACTTCGGTGTCCGTATGGCAGCTTGTAGGTCTTAGCTCCGGCCGCGCGTGCCAGAATTTGATTGCCGAGACAGATGCCAAATATAGGGCCTTCGAAAGAGCCCATCAGCGTTCGAATTTGCTCAACTAAGGGATCCAAGTCAGCAGGATCACCCGGACCATTGCCGATCAATATACCGTCAGCTTGCGACGCAAGTTCAACCAGATTGGCGTGCCATGGCGCACGCAGCACACTCACCCCACGGCTAACCAAAGAGCGCACGATGTTGTCTTTAGCGCCTACATCAACTAACAAAATGGTGTGCTGGCCGCTACCGTGGCGAGTAACCTCATGCGGCGCGACCAAGTCGAAAACTTCGCTGATCATGTCGACGCCGCCCGCTGCGGCCTTGCCAGCGGCAACATCCGAGCGCGCGTCAAGCAACCAACCGCGCATGGTGCCGTGCTCACGCAACCTACGGGTTAGCGTACGGGTATCAATTCCCGTAATCGCTGGTATGCCATCAGCCTTCAGCCAGTCGCCAAGCGAGCGGCTAGCACCGTGATGACTATATTTTGCGATGTGCGTCTGGACGATCAAGCCCTGAACTTGAATCTTGCTGGACTCAAAAGGGAGGTCAATCGAATCCGCCGGACGCGCTGGCGGCACGCCATAGTTGCCCACCAACGGAAACGTCGTCATCAGAATTTGACCACGGTACGACGGGTCGGTCAGTGTTTCCACATAACCGCTCATCGCCGTGTTAAATACTACCTCGCCGACCACCGACTCGCGGGCGCCGAACCCGTAACCCAACAGCTCCGTGCCGTCTTCCAGCACAAGCTTCGTATCTTCAGCCATGAAAAGTTCTCGCGGAAGCAGGCGAATTCGCCTGCGAAAAGAATGGCACCAAGTGCCGGAACGGCGCGCCTTCGCACGTTCGTTTAGCCGGCCTATTTTACTCCGGCAGCACGCATCAGTGCTAGAGCGTGTATGGCTGGGATGGCGTATGTAATACCGCTTGGCTTTGACAAGATGTTCTCTTTCGACTCCTTAACCGCCACGCTATTGATAATTCCGACCACTGCACCGGTACCTGGGTCATACAGCGGACTACCACTGTTGCCGGGATACGCAGTCGCATCGAGCTGAAACACCTTGTAAGGATTACGCAAGCGCTTGACCATTGCCGTGCTCAAGGACCGCGATGAAATTTGTGGGATCGCGATGGGTGTGACCGCTGACACAATACCGCGATGTGTCACCGGGAAAAAACCTAGAACGATACCAATCGGAAAGCCAGTAAAGGCGTACAGCTCTCCCTCACGGACGCGCTCAGAATTTGCAATTTTGAGGCTTGGCAAAGGCGAGCCTTCGATCTGCAACAGTGCTAGGTCGTGGACTTCATCGACTTTAATTACCGTCGCCCGGCGCGCGCCACTACTGTGTGCATTGGTTAGCACGGCTAGATATTCCGCCCGCTTGCGTCGCGACTTCGGTACGATGGAATGCGCATTCGTAATTACATAACGCCCATCTGCGACAACGAATCCAGTCGCCCTCAACCCGACCGGTGGTCTGCGGGTCAGTAGCACCGTACCAATTCCAACGATCGATGGTTTAATTCGCTGTATTGTTGACGGCAAGTCACTGGCGGCAACGGTGAGTGGCGTTAGCGCAGCGCTCAACAAAGTACACAAGCATGCGACAAGTTTCACCGCCATCTACCGAGCTGCCCAGTTATACTGGCTGACATTGAAGCTTGTCCCAATTTCTCGCTCGCCCGGCGCCGCTGTTGAGCGCTCTGCGACCACCACAACACCCGACTTTGACACCCTATGCAACAATCCGGAAGCGCTCTAAACATTAGTGTTAGCCCTTTTCTCAATACCGAAGCTTGGGATAATTATGCCCGCGCTCGAAACGCTGGCATCTATCACGACTCTCGCTGGATGAAAATTTTCGAGGCAGTATTTGCGCACGACTGCCACTACATCTGCGCGCAGCGTGAGCAAGATATCGTCGGTATTATGCCGCTTGTGCGTGTGCAACATCGCATTTTTGGTGATTACCTCGTGTCGCTGCCGTTTGTCACCTCCGGCGGTGTCGTTGCTGACAACCCAGCCGTTGCCTCAGCCCTGCTCATACACGCCGCCGGACTAGCTAGCCAACTGGGATGTTCACACATCGAGACACGTGACCTTGCCCCCGCATCAGTGCCGTGGGCTGCCCGCACCGACAAAATTTCGATGTTGCGAGCACTGCCAGAATCGGCAGCCATACTCGATAAAGAGATCGGGACCAAGCTCCGCGCACAAATCAAACGACCACGCCGGGAAGGCGCTGTAGCAGTAATAGGCGGGGCCGAGCTATTGGACGAATTCTACGCGGTCTTCGCTGTCAACATGCGCGATCTTGGCACCCCGGTCTACAGCCCAATGTTGTTTGCGCAAATTCTGGAGCAGTTTCCTGAGCGAGCGTCCATTGCCGTTATTCGTGTTGACGGCAAGACTGCGGCAGCGGCATTTCTACTGCGTAATGGCGACAGCATGGAAATTCCATGGGCATCCAGCCTGCGCAAATACAACCGCATTAGCGTGAATATGCTGATGTATTGGGAGGCCTTGTGTTACAGCATTGCGCAAGGCTGCGACAAATTCGACTTTGGTCGCTCAAGTAAGGACAGCAACACCTATCGATTCAAACTGCAATGGGGGGCGCAGCCGTGCCAACTCTATTGGCATTACTGGCTAGCGAATGACGCCGACATGCCGGCACTGACGCCATCTAACCCTAAGTTCAAACTCGCTATTGCCATTTGGCAACAACTCCCGCTTGCCATCGCGAACCGCCTTGGGCCACACCTTGTAAGCGGCTTACCTTAGCGAGACACGCGACTGGTAGCTCAAGCGCTAATACCGAGCGTTGTCATGCTCGCGTCAAACATTAGTAAAGCCCAGAGATACTCGTTGTTATCACGTATGCCGGATTCGTGTTGTTGCACCAACTTGCGTAAATTCGCTTGATCAAATAGGCCGCTATCACTCAGTTGCCCATCGAGTATGGTGTCTCGCACGCGCTGCTTTAGCGGCCCTCGAAACCAGCTTGCCAACGGCACAGAGAAGCCCATCTTACGGCGGTACAAGAGATCACTGGGTACGCGTGGCTCCATCGCTTTTTTCAGTAGAAACTTACCTTCTGAACCGCGCAATTTGCAATCGACAGGCAATTTCCCCATCCATTCAACCAATTTAAAGTCTAGCAGAGGAACCCGTACCTCCAGTGAATGCGCCATGCTCGCGCGGTCAACTTTGGTGAGAATGTCGCCGCTGAGATAAGTCTTCACGTCAAGATATTGAGCCATGGACAGCGGATCCAAGGCACCACCATGGGAGCGCAGATGGGCGTCAAACACATCCATGGTCGTATAATCTTGCAAGTCAGACTTCACCCGTGCTGAGAACATCTGCGCACGGGTCTCGTCGTTCATCAGCGAAACAGTATTGAAATATGCTTGCGCGCTCGGCTTACTCAAGGACTGAAACGTTGACCGTGCGCGCAACATCTTCGGCGCCCAGTCGGCTTTCGGGTAGAGTCTGCCCAGCCCCCCGAATAAGGGCTTGCGCAACGCCAGCGGTAAAACTCCGCGCAAGCGCTCTTCAGCCATATGAAATTTATAGCGTGTATAGCCAGCCAACATCTCGTCGCCACCATCGCCTGACAATGCTACCGTTACGCGCTCGCGCGCGAGTTGGCACAAGCGATATGTTGGGATTGCTGATGGATCTGCAAACGGCTCATCGTAGACCCGTCCAAGCCTGTCAATCAATTCAAAGTCATCTGGATTTACTTCACGTGTGAAATGATCCGTCGCGTAGCGAGTCGCCATTTCTTGAGCGTACTCGGTTTCGTTGAAGCGCGGATCACTAAAGCCAATTGAGCAGGTGTTCACGGCCCGCTCCGACGCCCCAGCCATTGACGCTACAATCGCACTGGAATCTATTCCGCCCGATAAGAACGCGCCCAGTGGTACCTCTGACACCAAACGAATCTGCACTGCTTCATCAATACGCTCGCGCAGCTCCGCGGCCAAGTCGGTGTCACTTCCAGTCACCGCAGATGGATCAATTTGAAATGCCCAATAAGGTCGTGAGGCAGGTAGAGCTTGGTCCAACTTCGCGATCAGATAATGACCCGCCTCAAGCTTACTGACGTTATTCAAAATGGTCTTCGGTTCTGGGATATAGCCAAGCGCAAAGTAGTTATCGAGCGCTTGCCGGTCGAGCTCGCGCGCTACACCCGGATGCTCCAGTAACGCCTTTAGTTCTGAAGCAAACACCAGTTCATCGTTATTCACGAGCGTGTAATAAAGTGGTTTGATGCCGAGCCGATCGCGCGCAAGCATCAAGGTTCGATTCGTCGCGTCCCAGACCGCAAATGCAAACATGCCGCGAAAACGCTCAAGGCATGCCGCTCCCCATTGCTCCCACCCGTGCACAATGATCTCCGTATCACCCTCGGTCTTAAACTGATGACCCAGCGCAATGAGTTCTTCACGCACTTCGCGAAAATTGTAGATCTCGCCGTTGTAAACGACCACCACCTGCCCATCTTCGTTGTACATCGGTTGATCGCTACCCGCGCGATCGATGATCGATAAGCGCAAATGAGCCAGGCCAACTCGCGAGCCAACATGTACGTTGGCGCCATCTGGGCCGCGATGAGCTTGAGCAGCATTCATCGCGTGCAACAGAGCAGCGCTCACAGCTCCATCCGAACCCACTCGTAGAACGCCTGCGATTCCGCACATGTATAATTGCTTTCTGAGTTAATCAGCCAAGGGCTGAGGTCGATTAAGCGGCAGGTCTGAGCGCCACTGTTGCGGGCGCATTCTGACTAAGTGGCGCTAGAAACACTTGGTCCATACGTCCCCATGAGAATGCTTGACACAAACGCTTTAGTTTCGCCTCCATGCGCGACAAATTGGTGTAATGACGCACGCGCGTTTTCATTGAGATAGGGCTCTGCCGCGGTTGTCCTGGATCAATTTCCCACGGATGAAAATAGAAAACCGTTGGTTGCCGCTCTCTTGAATTGACCCGGCTTATGCCCCAATGTGCATATGCGTATGGCAACAAGCGAAAGTAACCGCCGCCGCCACACGGCAAGTTGCGCCCAGCTGCGTCCACGGTGGTGATCGGCACTTCCAGGATTCCAGACTCTGCGACGCGAAAAGCGAAACGCGGCGCAGCCGGCATACCATAGAGATCATGACGCACTGGATAGATGCTTGAACTGTACAGATGGCCAGCGTCTGCGAGTTCGTCATGGGCCCACAAATTAGTCGATGCTATTGAGAAGCTCGCAGCTCTATAGCCAGTGACTGCGACGCCGGTAATGTCTTCGAGCAGCATTTTGGTTTTGCGAATGTCCGCGCCAAATTCAGCTTGCGTTTGCTCAGTCGCACGCACATGCGAGTAGCCGTGGCTCGCAACCTCGTGGCCACGCGCGCTGATCTCGCGCACTAACGCGGGGAATCGCTCAGCAACCCAGCCCAACACGAAAAAAGTAGCGCTAAGGTCTGTTGCAGAAAAAAGATCGAGAATGCGCGTCGTATTGCGCTCAACGCGGCAATCGAGTGCGTCCCAGTCATCCCGGGAGATAACATTTTCGAACGCGGATACCTGGAAATAATCCTCGACATCGACAGTCATCGCGTTACGTATTGTTTCCATGCTATCTCTTGGGTCAACCCCGAACGGAACATAATGCCTGCCGCGCAAACTACGCTTAACTATGCTGATATCGTGGCTAGAATAGCGCAGGCCACGCGCAAATACCGAGCAAGGCGTCGCGCTTTTATCTATTTTCGGCGCGATTCAGGTCACTTTTGCGACTCATTGTCGTTACGCTCGTCGCCGCGTTCAACTAAGGCGTTGCGCAACAAAGACAACTCATCGCGCATCGTCTCGGCGAGCGATGCAACCGAACGTTCCATTGCCGAGATGCGCTCATCTTCCGACGAAGAGCCACCGCCAGCAGCTTCACTTCGCTTGCTCAGTCGGTCACTATCACTCGCTTGCGCAGCTCGCTGCGTCGACGGGCTAGGCTCGTGCGCCCCTTGGCTCAGTTCTTGGGTGGTGGCGCCCTGCTCCTCCATTAGGTCATGACGTACGGCACGAAACGACTCAAATGTAATGTGGTGCAATTCTTCCAAACACCCAAATAACATCAGACGATCACACAAGGTATTGATACGCCGCGGCACGCCACCGGTGAATTCATGAATACCGTCGAATACCTCATCATCAATGAGTGGATCGTCCACCCAACCCGCAGTAGCAAGACGATGTTGTATATAACCCTTAGTTTCTTCTGAATCGAGCGGTCTTAGATGATACGCAGCGATCACACGTTGACGCAGTTGCTCAAAGCCCTCTGAACGCATGGTCGCGCGGAACTCGCGCTGACCAAGCATGAACGTTTGCAATAGCGCGCGTCCGTTAAAAGTAAAGTTTGACAGCATCCTGAGCTCTTCAATGGATTTTTTCGGCAGTCCTTGCGCCTCATCGACAACCAGCAACACGCGCTTGCCTTCGTGCGCACAAGCTTTGAAGAACGCTTCCAAACTACGCAACAGTGTTGCCTTACCCACCCGGTCAGAACTCAATCCGAACGCCGCTGCCACCATCCGCAGCATATCGTCAGCTTGTAACTGAGTCGTGACGATCTGCGCCGCGACAATGTTCTCTTGCTCGATCGCTTTAAACAGCGCGGTTACTAGTGTGGTCTTACCGGTGCCGACGTCACCTGTGACGATGATAAAGCCTTCACCTTGTTTGACCCCGTAACGTAAGTATGAGAGCGCACGCTTGTGCCCTTTACTGTTAAAGAAGAAGCGCGCATCAGGGCTCAACTGAAACGGTTTGCGCTTCAGTCCATAAAAGGTTTCATACATGAATAGAGAAGCCTATTCCTATTGTCTAGAGGCGCCATACGTAGTCCATTGTGCCCTAGTCGGGAGCAAGAACCTATCGAAGACATCACGGTTCCTAATGTGCGGCCAATCCGGTGCAACTTAAAACGATGCCACCACCCCAATACGAATTCGGTTCTCATCAAACTCATTTGCTGCAACCGAAGATTTTAGTGTGACGTAGTCGTAGCCGACCGATGCAGACAGAGAACGCCCGAGTGTGCCGCGCATGCTCACGCTCCAGTTGAAACGCTGGTCTTCTTGAGTGCCCGACGAAGTCGATTGAAACCCTAAGCGGCCATCCATGCTGATAAGCCGATTGAGTTTGTGGTTTAGAGTCAGAGATGAGCCGATCACTTCAGACTCAGCACCGTTAAGCTGGCCCGTTCGAAATGAGCTAAAACCAGTCAGGCCGAGCGTTGTGCGTCGGCCTTCATAGGTAACGCTGCCGTCGAACCGTGACTGTACTATAACCTCCTCCGACGAAGTAAGGTTATCGATTGGCACCGATATTTGTGCACCCGAAATTGGATCGAATACGGCAATACCGGCGGCATCAACCAAAGGCACCAAGATGCGCTCTAATTGCTCATCCCGTGAGGTCGTAATATCTTCGCTAAACGACGCCGTGAACAACATCCGCCGCGTGCGGTGGCTCAAATCCAAGAACACACTGTTGCCGAAGAAACGCCGCCCGCCACCAAGCTCAATCTCAGTGCGCGGACTCGGCGTCCATGTGAAGCCAAGATCCCACGAAGCACCGCCGGTCTCAGGCTGATTACTGGAAAATTCGTTGCGTTCCGAAGCCAAACGCGCCAGCACGCCATATTTGCGACTGAAGTTGTAGCGCGCCTCGCTTTGTAACTTTTTGAAAGTATTCTTAGTACCGCTCGAATTGGTCACGCGACGGTCAGTCACGCTGATGCTCCAGGGTAGACGCGCGAAGTAATCGCCAGAACTGAGCGTCGCGGTCGAGCCGAAGGAAGTGCTCGTACTGCGAGTGGAACCGGTTTCGTTGCTAACCTGGTTGATGGTTGTTCTGCTCTCTACATCAATGTAGTTACCAAGCCGATGCCTAAAAATGGGCGTGAGCGAGTATGTCTGAACGTCCGTACGGTTATTGCTTACAGAAATATTGTCCGTGCCTGCGCCGCTTAAGGTATTACTGTTTTCCTGACTACGCGTGGCCCGAAATTCTAAGAAAGCGATCTGCTTCCAAAGCTCCGCGTCTCCACTCAGCTGCATTTGATGGTTGATGGCATTACTGTCTGCGTCACGCTTATAGACCAAGGTCTCGAGGTTATAGTCGAACGCGAGATTGAGTCGCCGACCATTACCGCGTACAGCAATCCCCGGCTCCACCGTGGTCACAAATTCTGCTTGTGCCGCCGCTTCGCTCTGCAAACGCACATTGTCTGAGTAAACTTGGTCAATGTTAACGCGCGGCACGATGGTCCATTCAGCCGCGCTTAAAGCCGTGGGTACGCCACTGCACAGCAGGCCCAGGCACGGCAAAGAGAGCCATTTTCTGAGCCTTGCGCCAGCCTTAGGTCGGCTTGACATAATAATCGTATCCATCGCCGTAACCTTGGTAGAAAGTTGGCTTCTGACGCGCTTTGTTCAAGACGATGCCAATATTGTCTAGGGGTCCAAGCATCCGCAGCGCTTCAACGACCGCGTGTTGCGGCGTTCTAACCGCTTCCACAACAAGCACAATCTGCCCAACTAAACTTCCGAGCACGCTGGCTCCCGATGTTGCCAGCAAGGGCGGCGAATCGATAATTATGATTCTCTCTGCGTAGCGTCGCGAAATATCCAACATCAGATCGCGCATGTCTTCACCGGCAAACAGCTCGGTCAGATTTGGCGCGCGCTGCCCAGACGGAATAACCGACAACTTCGGAATGTTGGTACGCAGCATCACATCAGGTAATGTGACATTGGGCGAGTACAGCACATCGGTTAATCCAAGTCCTGGCTCTATACCCAATGTATTGCTCACATCTGACTTCACGACGTCCGCGTCAATCAGTAGAACCGTGCGATCACGCTCCATCGCGATCGAGATGGCCAAATTCACTGATGTTGAGGTCTTGCCCTCATTAGGCAAAGCACTTGCAACCATAATCAAATTCGCGTTCGGCGCCCGGTCCGCACCGGTTGCTGCCATCAACAGTGGCCGCTTGATAACACGCATTTGCTCCGCCAATTGGGTTGCATCAGATTCAGGCGTCAACAAACCAAGAAACTTCAGGTGATCGATATTAACGATAATCTCAGCTGAAACTTTGCGTCGCAACGCTTGGGAATCGGTAACCGCTGGCGTCGTAAGGTCGCCGTTGGCAGGCAGTTCTTGCTCGTCCTCAAACTCAATATCAAGCTTGCCAAGCTGCAGCTCAGTAAGCTCTGGGATATCCGACGTGCCGGGTGGCGAAGACTGACCCAGCGCACTCTCGATTCGCGCCAGCGATACTTCCGGGACATCTAGCTCGATCTGACTAGCTGCTGGCACTAGCGTCGCAGCAAGCTCCACCGGCACAGAAGACGCTAGCGCAACGCTTGCGCCAGTTGTTGTTTCCGCGGCGTCCTGACGCTGCGCAGCATCAGTAGTCGGCGCCTCACGCTCAAGGCTTTCTGTGCGCAGCAAATCTATCGTTTGCTGCTGATCGCCGTCGTCCGATTCAGCTTGAGTGATGCCGTTCGCGCCGGTGTCTTGCGGGTGCGCATCAGACTCTTTTGTTGGCTTGGCAGCGGGCGACGGATCAAGATCCAACTTTTCGAGCGCCTTCTCAATAATACTCACGAGAGGCGCTCCGCTAGCCGGGAAATCTTGCTTTTCAAATCGAACTGATGAAATTCTTCAGCAAAATTAGTGTGCAAGGTTAGAACCGAACCAAAGAGCAAGACTAGGGTCAAACAGCCGACGCCGAATGTGACCACTTCCACCCTCCGGCGCAAACGTTCCCTGGGGGTCCATACGCGCGAGATTACGCCAAGTACAGGTGCGCGCGTAATGTCAGAAAAGTCTTGACGAGTATAAAATGTAGGCCGCAGCAGGCCACAAACAAACGCCAACCCGAGCCCTAATCCGAGCGCGGCGATGAACGCCGCAGCGCTAAACAAGACGCGATTCGGACTTGAGGGAGCCAGCGGCTCGCGCGGTGGCTCAATGATGTTAAAACGCACATCGTCAGTCGTGCGACTGGCATCGTTCGAGATTTTCAGAGCTTCCCGGCGTTTCACTAATTCATCGTAGTTCCTTTGGTCTAAACCATAGTCGCGGTTTAGGCGCGACAGTTCAGCTTCAACCTTCGGCACGGTATCGACCAGACGTCGCAATTCTTCCTCGCGTCGTTGGAACTCCGCAACGCGCGCTTTCATCGCGGCAACTTCCGACTGAGCTTCTCCCTGCGCAACTTTAAGTTCCTGAAAAAGCGGGTTTGGAACGGCATCAATCGCACCGTCAGAACCAACCGTCGGCGCTTCTCTTGCTGCCGTACGATTGGACTGGAGTTCCCCGTTCAGGCCATCTAAGTGCGCGCGCTGAGCCACCACGTCCGGATGCTTATTGGTAAACTTTCGCAATAGTTGATCGAGCTCAGTCTCAGCCTGTTGAATCCGGCGAACCACTGGGTCCACACCACCAAGCGCAGCTGCTTGCTTGAAATAAGCAGGGACGCCTTTGAGTTGTTCGGAAGTTGACGCTAAACGACGTTCAGCTTCTTCAAGCGCCAGTGCCGCTTCTGAAACCTGCCGTCTCACAGCTTCGAGGCGCGCATAGTAACCACCACCATCAGTTGGCATCAGACCCAGGTTTTGGCGTTTGAACTCTTTCAGCCGCGTTTCCGCCGCCACTAGGCGTGATTCATAGTCTTTGATCTGCTCCTCGATAAACTGCCGCGTCGAGTTGCTGTCTTTGCGACTTTCGCCGAGCGAGCGCTCAACCAAAATATTCAGAAGCGCTTCTACCACCCGGTACGCGAGTTTTGGGTCGGAGTCAGAATATCGTATGACAAAAATGTTATTACGGCGCGTGTTGCGGATACCTATGCGCTGCACAAGCCCATCGATTAGCTCCTCAAATTGCTTTGGCGTTTGCGCATTGAGATCCATGTCGGTCTTGCGCGCAACGGCCTCGAGATTCGGGCGCACCAACAATGTTCGTGTCATCAGTTCGATTGTCTGCTGCTGCGATGAATCGATAGCGAGGCCACGTAGCAAGGGGCGCAATATCGACTGAGTATCAAAATAAACTTTCGTCGACACGTCGTACTTGTTGGGCATCAACATCACAAACACCCAGAGCCCAATACACGTTACAGTTGCGGACAATAGCGCGAGCCAGCGAAACCGCCAGACCGTGCGCACATACACCGCGATTACGCCGAGACCGTCTTGTAACACAGCCATGTATTAGTATCCGGATAAAACTACGAGCGGCCTGCACGTTGGCAAGGAGTGACTACGTTTAGAACCACGCTTCGGGGATTATGACAATGTCGCCGGGTGCAACGGGGACATTTGCGGAGATATCACCATCGCGCAGCAGGTCATCGAGCCGCATGCGCGCCTGTAATTGACCCGAACCCGTAGATCTAACAAGGCGCGCCTGATTGCCATCAGCAAACTCGGTCAGGCCCCCAACCTCAATCATCACGTCTAGGATCGTCATGTCTGTTCGATACGGCAGCGCGCGCGGCTGTGTCGCTTCGCCAACTACACGTATCTGTTCACCGTATACGCCGGAAAAGCCTTTGACGATTACGGTAACCAGCGGCTCCTTCACGAATTGTGACAGAACCTCTTCGATTTCACGTGCCAACTGTGTCGCAGTTTTGCCACTGGCAAGCAGATCTTCGACCAAGGGAACCGAGAGCTTCCCATCCGGGCGTACCGGTACCGACTGCGATAATTCAGGGTTACGCCAAACGAAAATACTTAAATTGTCGCCCGGCCCAATGATGTAGTTGTAGTCTGCCGGCGCCTCAGCTTTTAAGGTATCCGCCTCGGGCCCAAAGCTCTCACAACCGGAGAGACCCATTGCAACCGCAATTACTATTCCAGCTGCAACATCGCGAAATTTGCTAGTCACTCTATCTCTCCCGCTGACAGGGTTGTATCTAACACTGCCATAAGTGCCCGTGAAGACGTTATGAGGGCCACTAATAGCCGACCAGCAAGTGTAGTCACCGATCATCGCGATGTCCATCCCATCTTGTTTCATGCATCGACTGAAAAACTTTTTACAACAGTATTTTAGTGAATTTTTTTAAAGTAAATTAGTGCCAAACCAAGCATATCCTACCACCCCAAGACCTGATCCAGGTTTGCGCCCAATACAGCGCTTGCGTCGCGGGAGAACGACTCGAGTCGAAGCCGTGCCTCGGCAGAACCCGGCGCGCCATCAGTAACCAACGCAAGCGATGCACCAGCAGGCCGGCCTAACAAGGTCTGCTGGATCTGTAATAACTTGACGAATTCGCGGCGCCCTTCAAACATTCGCGATACCCGGTATGTGTGCCAAACAATCCGACGCTCGCGGCTGCTCGACGACTGCAAACCACTTTCACGAAACGGGCTGCGCGTCGAAACGCTGCGCGGCGCACTGGTGACTCGCCAAAGCGAGCTCTTATAGGGCTGGTTCTGAGTATTGATAAGCTCCTGCCCTTGCGCTTCCGCTGCATACGCTGCAACGTACACTTCCACCGTAGCCCCATCTGCTCGACGAAAAATCACCGCGTCAGCCCATGCGGCACCAGGGAAATCACCCCGCCACTGCGACGGGCCGACGTAATTCCAATCCGCGATTGCCTTGGGCCAATTTGGTGGCTGTTTCAAGCGAACATCGGCGTTGCGTATCTGCGACGCCAATCCCATTGCCACGACTACCATCAAACAAACTGCAACGGTGTGACTCGCAAGGCGTGCTAACGACACGCCAGCAGGAATTGCTGTTTGCGGCGGTGACACTGGCGCCACCTTGAACCAACGCCCAGCATAAAATAATGGTGCAAGCGCGACGGCAAACAAAATCCAGCCGAAAGTGTAGTGATCGTGTACCAGCCCACTTTGCATCTCAGATACATGTCCAACCACCACGATCGTGACCACTCGAATCCAGTTAAACAAAATGGACCAAGCCAGTCCCAAAGCCACGAAACCTACGCCCGCGGCAAAAGTCAGGCCGTTCAAGAACGCGTAGAACGTAGCAATTGCAGCCATTGCCAGCAGGTATCGCAAGCCCGCACAAACCTCCGCAATCTCAAAATTACCGGAAGGGATAGCGATGAAAAATCCTTCTAGGTACAACGGCACGCCCAACCATCGCACCACCATCGCCGTGACCCTAGCGGTATGATCTTGCAACAGCGGCACGGCCGCATCCCAGATCGGCACGGACAAGAAGGGAAACAGCAAGGGGAACCACAAGCAACCCGCAATGCGCCAGCCAAACAGCGCCACCACGGTCGCAGTCACCACACAGAAGAACGCGACTTGGTGACCGACCTCAATCTCTGCTGCGACGGCAATAACCCACACGGCGGCAGACCCCGCCACAGCAATCAGCCCGAGCCAGGCGGTACGCGGGGCTCGCGCGCTCAGCTCATCGCGCAAGATCCACACCGAGTAGGCCACGAGCGGCAGCACGAACAGTCCGTGTCCGTAAGAATCAGAGTGATTCCACAGCCGCCATAACGATGCAACGCTGTCCTGTAGCGCGAGCACTACAACACAAACGGTGACCGCTAGGCCAACCAGCGGCAGGCGCCATGCCGGAGCTATACTCATACTCACTTGAACCCGTGTTTTTCCATCAGAGCGTAGAGCGTTGGACGACTCACACCCAGAAGTTCAGATGCTTGCGCCACCTTTTGGTCGCTAAAAACCAAGGCTCGCTTAATTGCGTGACTCTCAGCTGCTTCACGCACTTGGCGCAAGTTAAATGGCAAGGGCTCGGCCTCAAGATCCTCTAGCTCTAAGTCTTCCGCGTTAATCACACTGCTATCGGCCATGATCACGGCGCGCTTCATCCTATTTTCAAGCTCGCGTGCATTACCGGGCCAGTGATAAGCCTGAATTGCGGCCACCGCGTCGTCGCTGAAGCCGCGAATATTGCGACCTTGCTCGTCGGCGTAACGCAGCATGAAGGTCCGTGCCAACAGAAGTGCGTCGCCTTGACGATCACGCAATGCCGGGATATTGACCGTAACTTCGCTAACCCGATAGAACAAATCTTCGCGAAACTCCTTGGTCTTGATCCGTTCATCTAGATTCTGATGCGTTGCGCACACGACCCGTACATCTACAGGGATCTCTTCTCTACCACCAACGCGCTCAATCGTGCGCTCTTGCAAAAAACGTAACAGCTTCGCTTGCAATGACATCGGCAAATCGCCAATTTCGTCCAAGAACAAAGTGCCTTTGTCAGCCAGTTCAATCTTGCCAACAGTCTGCTTGTTAGCTCCAGTAAACGCGCCCTTCTCGTAACCGAACAGCTCACTTTCAAGCAAATTCTCTGGGATAGCAGCGCAGTTAATTGCAATCAATCGGCCGACGCCACGCCCACTCATTTGGTGCAACGCGCGCGTCAGCACTTCCTTGCCGGTACCGCTTTCGCCCATCAACAAGACGCTAACATCAACAGGTGCAATTTTTTCTATGGTGCGGCAGATTTTTGTCATTTCTGGGCTCGCAGCGATGACACCTTCTAACGGTGTCGCGTCAGAGGACTCGGTCAAACGCCGGTTCTCACGCTCAAGCGCGTGCACTTGATACGCCCGTTCGACAATCATGCTAAGAATTTCTTGGTCAACCGGCTTTTGGTAAAAATCGTAAGCCCCAAGTCCCACTGCCTTCACAGCATTCTCACGATCGTCATTGCCAGTGACGACAATAATTTTGGTATCAGGAGCCAGCGCGAGGATTTGCTGGAGCGTCGCCAGCCCCTCAGATGCATTGGTGGGGTCTGGTGGCAAGCCCAAATCCAGCGTAACCACTGCCGGTTCCAAGCGACGAACCTGGGTTAACGCCGCTTCCCGATCGCCGACAACGGTCACTTGGTAGTCTTCGAAACACCATTTGAGCTGACTCTGCAGGCCTGGATCGTCCTCTACGACAAGTAACGGTCGCGAGCTGGCACTCACTGCGCCGCTTGCCGCGATTGTGCTTCATGCAGTTGCGCGTCCATCGGAAATCTAATTGTAAATACCGTACCCTCGCCCAGTGCGCTCTGAACCTGCATATCCCCAGCCCACATATGAACGAACTCGCGACTCTCGTAGACCCCAATCCCCATCCCGGCGTTCCCTTTTGTCGTCTCAAATGGCTTAAATAGGCGACGCGCAAGAAAATCATCGTCCATGCCACACCCACTATCACGCACGTCTACGCACGCCCAACCCGGCTCGGCGCGCAGAACCACTTCCACCGTCCCATCGCACGCCGTTGCCTCCTGTGCGTTTTGCACTAAGTGCTCCATCATCATTGCCAGCCGTTCGGCATCAGCGGAAATAATCAATGCCGGTTCACCGCCGCGCAAAGTAGGACGCGGTTCATCTACACTGCGTGCCGCCACAACTTTTTGCAGCACCGGGAGCAGGTTGACCAATTTTGTCGTGGTCTCCTCCAAACGCCCTTGGCGCAATTGCCCCAGCATGCGATTCATTTTGTCGGTAGCGTTTTGCACCGTCAGCATCGCATCGGCGACGAATTCCGGATTATCGATATGTTTCTTCGAGTTTGACGCCACCAACGATAATTGCGCTGCTACGTTCTTGAGATCATGGACGACGTACGACGACAAGCGATTAAACGCATCAAACTGTTGTGCTTCGACCAAGGCATCGGATACCCGCATCATAGCCAGATGCGCGGCGGCCTGGCTCCCTACGGTTTTCAAGATGTCATTGTCTTCCCAATTCAAACGCACGACTGTACTGGATCGCGACAGCACGATGAAACCCTCAAGGCGCTTACCTCGCGATAAGGGCACGATGAGCCACGGCTTCCAAAGCTCATCCAGCCAAGTGGGTACTTCAAGGTCAGAGTAGCGCGCTGGGTCCGAGCGCAACTCATCCAATCTCACTACCCATCCCGTGCTCGATAAGAACTCGACCAATGACGCATCGCCCGCCAGGCTCGCACTGGGGGGCACATCCAGGTTCCAACTTGCTCCGGGCGCAAAACGCCCCGCGCCGCTGCGCTCCCACAAGCCCCCGCACGGCGCGTTGACCAGGCTTGCAATTCCGCTGATGACGTTTTGCTTGGATTCGCGCGCATCGGCGCTATGAGACAGGATATCGGTGAATTTCAGCCATTCATCCCGGTACTCATACTTACTTCGAAAGAAGTGTTTGTTCAGCAGCACACGCAAGCGCGCGCGGACCTGTCCAGACGCAACCACCATCGTTAATAGGACGAGTGAGCCGAATAAGAATACCGCTTGCGCGACGCCGCCCCATGTGCCGCCATAGAGCCGAATATAATAGCCAGCGCCAGCCATCAACATCAGGTAAGCGCCAGCCGCCAGCAGTGCGGCCGAATGAAACGCCACATGCCGTGAAACAAAAATATCCAGGGACCATTGCTTATTGCGCGCAACCGATACTGCCAGCAGCGGCACTACCAGCGCATTGACAACGCCACGCGCCGCCCACAGATTTGCATCCAGCTTGCCAAGTAACATCGCGTTCGAATACATGTAGAGATCGAACGCAAACATCCCGGCAAGCCCCAGACACAGCAACTTCACCGCCCAACGCAACTGCAATTTCGAGTTTCGATACAGTTGTTCGACTAATACCAAGCCCAAAACCGCGAGTATCACCTGTCCCAGATGGGTGCTGCGCGAAACTGTCTCGGAGCTGAGCCCAGCGCCACCTGTAAATACCACTGCTGCGATCCACGCCAGCATCAGCACGCAGGCTAAAGCTGGCGCGGCACGCAATAGCCGCAAATCACCACTTCTAGATTGCGAACCGCTACCAGATAGCCCTAAAAGTTGCAGGATAAAGAGGTACCAGGCGGCATCACGCGCAATTTCCGCGACCAACAGTACTGCAAATCCAGGCTTACCGCTCCACGCGAAAGTTGCCAGAGCGCTAGCCCAGACGATCGACACCAATAGCGCAATAACCAAGTACCGACTCAGCAAACGCCCCCGCCACAGCGTCAGCATCAGCGCCGCCAGCACCACATAAAGCGCAACACCTAAGCCGTAAGAGAGTGCCCCTATGTTCATACTTCGCGCAGCTGGCGCCTCAGCGCCCCTTGCCCCATAGAACCACCTGCGCAGTCTGGATCATGATGGCGATATCGAGGAATAAGCTGTAATTCTTGATGTAATACAGGTCGTACTGCAGCTTCTGTTTCGAATCCTCGATAGTAGAGCCATAGGGATAACGAATTTGCGCCCAACCCGTGATCCCGGGATTGACGGTATGGCGCAACTCAAAGTATGGAATGCTCTCGCTCAGTGATTCCACAAACTCTGGTCTTTCTGGGCGCGGGCCAACAAAACTCATCGAGCCTCCGAGGACATTGATCAGCTGCGGCAGCTCGTCAATTCGAGTTTTGCGTAAGACCCCACCTATGCGTGTGATCCTAGAATCATTTTCGCGCGCCCACTGTGGCTTGCCATCCAGTTCGGCGTCCGTGCGCATACTTCGAAACTTGTAAATATCGAACGGTTTCGAACGGCGCCCGACACGCACTTGGCGATACAAAATAGGACCTTTGAAGCCTGATTCGACCAGAATCGCGAGCGCCGTCACGATCATGATCGGCCACGCCAGAGCCAGCGCAAATAGCGACAAGAAAATATCTAGAACGCGATGGGTGTAGCCTTTTAAAATGGCCTGGATAAACCCTTCTGCGAAGACGATGGTGCCAGGACGCAAGGCATCGAGCTGCAAGCGCCCGGTCTGGCGTTCCAAGAATGTAACAAGATCAATTACTTGAACGCCATGCATCTTGCAATCAAGGATCTGTGACACCGGAAACTCAACAGCATCCTCGTCAATAGCAACGACCAGCTCCTCAATATCAAGCTCAGTACACAACTCCAACAAAGTCGTATCCACGTACATGCGCCGCTCGCGCTCTACCGCGGCAGACTCGCCGCGCACATGGACATAACCTAGAACCGAGATTTCCTGATCATCAGCACCGCCAGTGAGCATTTCCGCTTGTTGCGCGCGCACGCCTGCCCCAAGTATCAGTATGCGACGCTTGAACATATCGTATTGACTCGAGCGAAACAGCAACATCCGGAACCCAGCAGTGCCAATAACGGACACTAGCAACGCTATCGACATTGCGGTGCCGCCAATAGTAAGGCCGGGGCGCAAATACAAAATGGTGACCAAGCTTGCCAAGCCGAGCGTGACTGCCAGGCCAAGGCGCAACGACACGCCGCGGAAATCGTCTCGCATCTCGCGCTGGTAAAGGCCGACAAGCGCCATCATGCCCATCATCAGAATCATGTACAGGAACGCTTTTGGGCAAAGCGCGCCAACGAGCAGCTTTCCAGTCGGGCCTTGCTCGATAAATGGCGGGGATACGCCAATAAATACGGATAGGTACAGAATCGTGCCATCGGCCAGACCGAGTAGCACCAGCGACTTGGGTATGTAATGTCGAAATAGCCGAATCATGGACTCGCTCAACGCAAAAGCTGGCCGCCGAAGCTGCTAGCCCTCCTACTCGCCTCGACGCGCGGAAACCTGGACCGCCGCACCTGGCGCGTGCAGTCGAGACATCCGAGGACGAGGTGCTAATTTATTATTCCGCGGTCTCGATCATTAAACGCCGAGTCATCGTTGGCGGATGATATCAGGAATAGTTAGGTGTAACCGCGTTGAGCTAGCGAATCGCTGCCAAATTCCACCAGGCGACCGCATACTCTGTGCTCACTTTTACTTGAGCCCAAGTAATGCAACGAGTCAGCGCATACGTAGACACTAAGGTAAGGCGCGATGTCGCTACCGGACTCTCACACAATTGTTTGACCGTAGGAACGCGAACCAAGCTGCATAGCCGATGTCAGATATTCAGGCTCAAGCAATGCCGCGCGAGTCGAATTTAGCTATGATGCCGAATATCAATTGCCGCAAATGCACGCGAGACACCCGTGCACCCTAGAGAGAGCTTTGGACATGGCCCACTCCGTTACCTTCGCTAAGCATTTCGCATTGCTGATAGCCCTATCGGTATCGTGGACGGTTAGCGCCGCGCCATTCGCCGAAGGCCCAAAAAAATGTCTGGAGTGTCACGAAGCAGAATATGAGGTCTGGAAAGGTACCCAGCACGCCAAATCGTATAAGGGCTTTCACAAGCGCAAAGATGCCAAGAAGATTGTCGCTGCCATTGGCGGCGGGAAAAGCGTGAAAAAAAATGCCACATGTGCGTTGTGCCATTACACGGTCGCGCGTAAGAAGGCGACCTCGCGAGCAAAGGCCGTAGCCGGTCCGTCGTGTGAGAGCTGCCATGGCGCATCGTCGGATTGGCGCAAAGTTCACAACGACTACGGCGGCAATGCAGATGCTAAGACGGAGTCGGCGGCACACAAGAAGGAACGCCTTGCGGCGGCGAAGAAGGCAGGTATGACGTGGTCCTTCATGCGTTACGACATAGCTACAGGTTGCATGGAGTGCCATGGCCTCGCGAATCCGAACCTAGACGCAGGCATACTCGCCAAAATGCTTGATGCCGGGCACCCACTTAAGCCCGATTTCGAGTTGGTCAAATACTCGCAAGGCACAGTACGGCATCGGTTCTATCCGCCCAACGTCAATTCGAATCAAAAGCTCGATAAAGCCGGCTTGAGCCGATTGTTCATCGAAGGTCAGATGGCCAAGCTGGTCTCAGCGACTGCAGCCCTCAGCAAATCAAAGCACCCGGGCTACGTAAAAGCACAAAAGGCCCGCGCAGGCGCTGCGCGCTCGGCACTCGGCGAGGTCAAGAGCGTGGCATCGCTTAAGGCATTTCTCGCATCCCCGAACGATGCCAATGCGCGCAAAGTTGAAGCCGCTATCAAGGGAAAAGATCTGACTCGGGAAGTGGGGTCGCTTCTGCCGTCGCCGGGAAGTTATAAATAAGCGGCACATTTATAGTTAATCTCGCATGCTGGCTCGTTCGTTCAGCAGCTACCTAAGGCAGGTCGCGGCTGCACAAGTGGCATGCTTCACTACTGTTGGCGCGCAAAATGCGTTGCGCACTTCTTTCGTGTCGCCATGAAGGCCGTATGGCGAACATTTCACCGCGCCCGTGCCGCGGTGCAGTGAGAGCCATACACACCAACACGCGGGAGGAGTTTAAGATTTGAGCCAAGTCGCCACCATGGCGCGCCCGCAGCGCTGGGACGCACCGTTCGATCCGGACATGACCGAGGCGGATCTGGGCATGCTGATGAAGCGTCCAGAATTTTCTGCCATTGATGCCTCCCGATTTCCATCATCCATGCCACTTGATGGCATCTTGCGTAACGACTGCCGCATCGTGCAGTGCAAGCCAGGCGACATCGTCATTCGTGAGGGCGATTACGGGAACTCTGCGTTCCTGACGATGAAGGGCGCGCTGCGCGTGGTTATCAAGCCGGGGCTCCCGTCAGAAGTGTTAGGCCGTTCCGAAATTCGCAAACGAGGTCTGCTTGGGGCACTTTCGCAGCTTTGGCGCAACAGTAAACATCCGGAGGCGCGCGATACCACCACGCGGCGTACAACCGAACAAGATAGCCGACAACATGTATCGCTATTCGACTCAAAAGACTGGCAAAAAATCTTTGCGAACCCGCCTTCCTCGGTAACCGCGGGGCTCGAGGAGGTACCGGCGTTACGCGAACAATTTCAAACCGCTTTGCTGCGCGCTGGCGCAATTTTTGGCGAAATTGCCGCACTGAGTCGCGTTCCCAGAACCGCAACCATTTACTCACAATCGCACGCCACCTTATTAGAAATCCGCTGGCAAGGGCTCAACGCGATTCGTAAATACGACGAGGGGTGGCGGCGTATTGTTGATGAAGGCTATCGCAAGAATCAGCTAAAAGTTCAGTTGAAAGAGCATCCTATGCTGCGCGAGCTAGATGAAACTACGCTACAACGGGTTGCCGACAGGACTCTATTTGAAAGTTTCGGTAGCTTTGAGTGGAATCGCGAATACAAGCAGTCGCGCGGACGCAGTGCTGGCGGACTTGACGAGCCAATTATCGCGCGCGAGGGGGATTACACCGACGGATTGTTGCTTATCAGTGCCGGCTTCGCGCGCGTATCCATGCAGCTCGGCAATGGTCGTCGAACGCTGACCTATCTGCGCACCGGCGACCACTTCGGGCTCGATGAGCTCTACTCATCTTGGACCGGCCGACAGAAATTGCCGCTGCAAACCTCACTCTCGGCAATTGGCTATGTGAACGTGCTGCGGGTACCCGCGAACGTGCTAAATGAACTCGTTTTCCCGACACTAAAAGAGCCAGCTCAGCCACTCGCAGAACTCGCTAAGCGTCCCTTAACCCAAGATGCGCTGCTTGAATGGGCCGTCGATGAGCGCTTTATTAACGGCACGCGTGCAATGCTCATCGATATGGATCGTTGCGTGCGCTGCGACGACTGCGTGCGTGCATGCGCGTCAACACACGGCGGCAATCCACGCTTCGTGCGCCATGGCAAGACCCATGGCAACGCAATGGTCGCGAATGCTTGCATGCACTGCGTCGACCCAGTTTGCATGATTGGCTGCCCGACTGGCGCCATACATCGCACCGTCGCCGGCCCAGTAGTGATCAACGACGAAACGTGTATCGGCTGCGGTACATGTGCAAACTCGTGTCCGTACGACAACATAAGATTAGTTGAGATTAGCGATAGAAGTGGCCGTCCTTTGTTAGATCCAGACAGTCAAACCCCCATACTGAAAGCTACCAAGTGCGACCTTTGTTACACCCAGCTTGGTGGTCCAGCCTGTGTCAGGGCGTGCCCGCATGACGCGTTGCGCCGCGTCGACTTCCGCGAAGATGCGCTACTTGCGGCGCGGATAGCACGCTAGTGCGAGGCCACACCACCGCACTCGGCAATTTGTTGCGTGACCGCACGCAATGGGTTATCTATCTAATCGGCGCGAGCATTGTCGCCATCGCTTACGCAGCCATCGCCATCCCAGCTTGGCATCGCGCCGCTACGCTCGGCGATCCGCGCGAAATCACCGGGTATTCAATGCTTGGAATAATGCTCTTCCTCGCAGCATTTAACTTACGCAAGCGCATCCCAATGTTGCCGCTGATCCGCACGCGCTGGTGGACTTTTGCGCATATCTGCGGCGGCATCCTAGCCTTAGCGGTTTTCTGGTTGCATATCGAGCGCATCTGGCCAAACGGCACCTACGAGCAATGTTTGGCAGCGCTATTCTACTTGACTTCGCTAAGCGGATTGTTCGGTTTGCTGGTGCAACGACTGCAACCGTCGCGCCTGACCCAAACTGGCTTGGAAGTCATTTTTGAACGTATTCCAAACGAAATCGCGCGACTGCGCAACGAGGCAGAAACACTTGCCGTTGAATGCACCCGCAAGACGCGCCATGCAACCTTGGCGCGTTATTTCGTCGAGAGTTTGCAATGGTATTTCGGCGCGCCGCGATTTGTCGCCAGCTACATCCGCGGGTCGCAGACTGCGAAATTCTGGTTGGAGCAACGATTCGCAACCGTGCGCCGCTATTTAAATGACGACGAGCAGCAGTACTTACTCCAGCTTGAGGCATTGGCTGAGGAAAAATCAGCCATTGATGCGCACTACGCGGGGCAGCTGTTGCTGCGTTCTTGGTTGCTTGTTCACGTTCCATGCGTTGCTGCTGTGCTTGCGCTAGCGCTGTGGCATGCCATTTTGGTGCACATCTACGCGGTATGAATGAAGCCGAAAAATTTCGCCATGATCGCAGTACGTATGAACGTCCTAACGTGCCGTTTCGCTGTGGCCGCGCGGTCGCTTGGGGACAACCATGCTGGCAGGGGCCAGATGCGCGCGGCGATTGTGGCGGGCAATTCGAGTGTTCCCCCACGCACAATCAGGACCGCTGGGAGTGCCGACGCCCGACTCGCGCTGGCGGGCCGTGCAAGCAAGGCCCGCTGCCAGATGGCCAATGCTGCAACTCGCGGCCATTGTGCCAGCCGAGACCCTCGCTACGACGCTTACGCGGTCGTGTCACACTTATGTTATTGGCCATAGCAGCCGCATTGATCTTCGCATTCTCCAACCCAGTGTCAACGATATTCCCAAGCGTCGCAGCGATCGACCCGGGGCCGCTGTCGAATGCCCACGCCGGGTTCATCGGCACTGACAAATGCGAATCTTGCCACGTTGGGCACACGCAGACGGGCATTGCTTGGCTGGCCCAAGTTTTCGAAGAGCATGACAACGACGCTAAGTGTTTGCAATGTCATACCTTCGATGGACCGAGCCGCAGCGCACACAACCGCAAGTTTCCAAATCGTCAGACGCTGCCGCAGCCAGAATGCGCAACCTGCCACAAAGAACACAAAGGCGCAGAATTTGACCTTGCCGCAGTAAGTAGCCAAGTGTGTGGAAACTGCCACACGCAGCAGTTCAATGACTTCTCCAGCGGGCACCCCCAGTTCGCAGCACAGTTTCCGTATCAAGTACCTAACGCAATTTATTTTGATCACAATGCGCACCTGCAGCAACATTTCGCCAGTGCTGGCGAAAAGGCAGTTGACGCGCCGGCTGTAGCGGAATTTGCACAGCGCGCCAAGCGCGACTGTACTGCCTGCCACGAAATTGCTACCGCGACGCGTGAGGTCACCCCGAGGCCATTCGAACAAACCTGCGGGCACTGCCACCAACAACAGATTACTGCACGTAGCTTACCGTTATTACTTGCGGATTCACTGACCCCGGCCAGTGCGCTACTACTGGGGACCAGCGACGACGCTGACGATGCCGACGAACAAGTTGTCGCACTCATCGCCGCAATGGCCGAAGGCGGCCTAGAGGCCTTCGCCCAGCCCTTCGAACAGTGGCAGCTCCAGCGCGGTGAAAAAATGCTTGAAGGCCTAACATCAGAGGTACTGCAAGCAGCCGCCAAGGCCTGGGAAAACGAAGACGACTACACCCCGCCAGCCACTGACATCCATGTCAGTGGCTGGCACGCGGGCACCGATGCAGACGAAAATCAATCGATCCGCTACGAGCCTCGCGGGCATCGTGATCCAGTGCTCAAAGCTTGGTTCGATGTGGTTGCCGACCTAGCCGCGTCGCATAAAGACGCCGCGCTGCGGGACGTCGCGAAGCAAACGCTTGAGCAGTTGCTAGATTCTTCCGAAGGGCCTGGTGCTTGCGGCAAATGTCACGTTGCGGGGATCACTTCCGTCGACAGTCAAGGGCTTAGCGTTCCATACTGGGGGTTCAGAGGGCCTGTAGAGCGACGTCACACCAGCTACGCGCATGCACCACACCTCAACCTGCTTGGCGGACCTGAAGCGTGCGGCACGTGTCACATAGTTAATCCAGCCTCGAATTACGCAGACTACTTCGAGGACCCGGAACGCCAACCCAGCCAATTCATGTCGAATTTCGAGCCGATAGTTAAAAATACCTGTGATAGCTGTCACAAACCGAGCAAGGTTAGGTTTGACTGCCAGCTGTGCCATACCTACCATCGAAACCCGAGCTTCAATGTAGGCTTCCAAATCAAGAGGTTGGCGCGAAATGAGTAAACGCTCTGCGCAGTTCAAGGTTAACAGGACAAAAACCGCCGGCGACCCAAGACACGAAGCTAGGGCCATCGCTTTAACATTCCTGCTCGGCATCGTCATCTTCTTGACCAGCTCCCAATCCCAAGCACAGGCCGCACCCGGCACGCCACAAACCGCTGATCCGCACGCTAGCGTCTATATCGAAGACAACTTCCCTAGTGCGACAAAATGTGCAAAATGCCATCAGCAAATTTACAGCGAGTGGAGCAAATCCAGTCATGCGTACTCGGCCATCTCGCCGATGTTCCACAAGTTTGAGCAGAAGATTAACGAATTGGCCCCAACCATCGCAGGGTTTTGCGTGCGCTGCCATATCAGCGTCGGCACAGCTCTAGGGGAACCGCGAGAAATGCCGCTTTGGGAACGCTCGCAAGTGTCGCGTGAAGGCGTCACATGCATAACTTGTCATCGGGTGGCCGAACAATATGGGCGTATAAATGGCGAGCGCTTTATCGAGCCCGGTAACATTCATCAGCCAGTCTACGGGCCGTCTGGGGGCGAGAAAATCGCAGAAGTCATCGCTAATAAAGGCAAGTACAAGGTTGCCACCTCCGACAATGAACGCGGCAACAGAATTCACACCTCGGTAGTTAAATTTGACACCTTAAGCAAATCTGAGTTTTGTGCATCTTGCCATCAAGTAACGGTCAATCTCGGCATTAAACTGGAGGTTGTATGGGATCAATACCGTGACTCGCCCGCGCGAAATGCAGGCGTAACGTGTCAAGACTGCCACATGGGCAAAACGCCCGGGGTTCCGCACGGCTACGCCACAGGCCCAGCGGCGGTAGTCAATGGCATAGCAATTAACCCAGATCGCAAACACGCGAACCACACCTTCTACGGCCCTGGTTACTCGATAGCACATCCGGGCATATTCCCGCACAATCCCGATGCGCAGACTCGCTCCGTCGAAGACTGGCTCAAATTCGATTATCGCTCGCAATGGGGCATGAGCGAATTTGAAGACAAGGTCGAAGACGAAGAGATAGCTGTCGAATTCCCAGAACCATGGACTGAACGCGACGACCGCGAAGAGGCGCGCGAAATCATCGATGCCAACATCGCGCAACTCGAAGTCAAACGTGACCTACGTCAGCAGGTCATGGAAAACACATCAAAAATCGAAGGCCCGATCTTTGAATCGCAACGATCGGCCGGTGAATCACTTGCGTTTCATTACGTAGTGACAAATACCAACTCCGGACACAACCTTCCGTCAGGCTCGTTAGGCGCACAACCAGAGATTTGGCTCAACGTCGCGCTTGTTGATCCGGATGGCAAGCGTGTGTGGGAGTCTGGCTACGTTGATAGTTATGGCGACATGGCTGATGAGCATTCACTAGACGTGTTAGCGGGTACGCTGCCTTTCGATTCGCAACTGTTCAATTTGCAGACCAAGTTCTTGACCACGAATGTCAAAGGTACAGACAGAGAAATGTATCTGCCGGTCAATTTCGACGTGGACCAACTGCCGCTGCTACGGCCACCGCAACAACCCGTATCAGTCATGAACCATCCGCCGTTTGTGCGCATGGAGGGGCGCAGCATGCCGCCGCTATCTAGTCGCAAAGCGAGCTTCAACGTGCCAGCGTCCGCGATGAGTAAACCGGGCGCATATAAACTGGCGGTGCGGCTGCGTTCGCGCGCAGAACCTATCTACTTCATGAAGTTCGTCGGCGGGACCAAGGATATGGAGAAAGCGATGAACGAATGGATGATAGACATTCATCCCCAGGCAGTTGAATTTCAAGTCAAATAGTTGGAAAGTATTTAAGCGGGCACCAGTCTCCTTGAGCGTGCCCTGATAAGCACATCAGTGCTCGCGAGCACTTGTGTATAAAAATAATAGCAATCCCGTCCGAGTCCCATAGTGAAAAGCTAGCTAGGATCTCGCCGATCCAGAGCGTAACTTCACGCAATTTCTTTTGAGATTGGATTAACAGACTGAATTCACGGACAATTAGGAACTTAAACTCACATATTAGTGAGGACACGAGGCATAGGGTTCAGGCCGCTGTGTCACGAGTTCTGGGAGAAACAGGGAATGCAATGCAACACGTGGTTAGCGCGCCTGGCAGGTGTTGGCGTGCTATTTTCGGTTGGCCTTGGCGTGTGTGCGCAGCAGACAGGCACGGCATCGGACAACGCGGTACAAGAAACCGAGTTTGATACGGAATTTTTCAAACCGGACCCAACTTACCAAGACTCCCCTTACAGCGTAGAGCAACAGCTGCAAATTTACGGCGGCAAGTTTGGCGTCGACTTTCCGCGCCCGCTGCTTGAACTTGGCAGAGAAATTTATCGCGAAGGTCCGCTACAACGCTCTGGCGTCGCGCTAGGTCGCACCAATCCGACAATCACTCAGTTCGCAATTTACGGAGACGTCAAGACCGCGGTTGCTTATAACGACAACGGCGCGGCTGAGATCGGCCAAGCAGCGATTCAACTCAATCTGGATATTGACTACAAGTTCACCGCCACCGAGCGCATCCACGCCTTCATTCAACCGCTGAATCAAGGCGTAAAATTCACCCGGTGTGAATTCGCCGCCGACAACGACGATGGCTGCCAACTCGAGTTCGACGCAAATATCAACACGCTGTTTTTTGAAGGTGATGTCGGCGCCATATATGGCGGCTTCAGTGGCCAATCAGCACCGTTTGATCTGCCAATTGCTGTTGGTCTGATGCCACTGTTATTCCAAAACGGTGTCTGGGTCGAAGACGCATTTCTGGGCGTCGCCGCCACCGTGCCTGCCCTCAATAGCCCTATGTTCGACATTTCGAATATGGATATAACTGCCTTCGCCGCATTCGACAAGGTCTCGTCAAAAGGCGTCTTGGATAGATTCGGTGAAGTTGCAGACCACAACGTCAATTTGTATGGCGTAACCGCCTTCGTTGATGTGCTCAAGGGCTACATCGAAGGCGGCTATGCGTATACCGATGGCGGTGACGGTCTACGTGATCAGAGCTATCACAATGCGAGTATCGCTTTTAGTCGACGCTATGGCGGCTTAGTTTCGAACAGTGTCAGAGCGGTTTGGAACTTCGGTCAACATCGCGCAAACGCTCGCCAGAATGCAGATGGTGTCGCGTTATTGATTGAGAATTCGTTTATCACCAGCTTGCCTACAACGCTGGTGCCGTACTTAAACATGTTTGTTGGCTTCGACCGACCGCAATCTCTAGCACGTGATGGGGCCGCTGGTGGGATCCTCAAGAACACAGGCATCAATTTTGAGACTGACAACCTAACCGGGTTCCCAAAACTAGATGACACTGCAAACAACACCTTTGGCGGTGCCTTAGGCCTGCAATATCTGTTCGCGCTCGATCAGCAACTCGTAGTCGAGGCCGCTACCGTACAAGTGATGGGGAATGCCGCTGACCGCGTTGCTAAAGGTGACCAGTACGCGTTCGGAGTGCGCTACCAGCTGCCGCTCGACAAAGCCTGGATCGTACGCGCAGATGCAATTGGCGCGATCCGCGAGAACGACGAAAACCTGCTCGGAGTGCGCTTTGAAATTCGCCGTAAGTTCTAAGTTTCACGCAATTGGGAACTTTCCGGCACTTATGTGCATTAGTCGCGTCAACCCAACTCCGTTTTAGCGGTAGAATCGTGCACTTCCCGTCGCCCTGCCCTATAGCCTTGCCTTATGTCAGACCTAGTGCCGCTGGTAGCACTCGCAGCGCTCGCTGCAGTAGCTACTTACATGATCGTATTGACGGTTTCGGAGATCTCTCAGGTCTACCGATCTGCACGAGCACACGAAGCCGAACGTGAGCTGCTAAGCGCGAAGATATCTCAGTTAAGCTCACCAATTAGCCGAATCGAAGCATTGGGTGGCGAAGCTGCGTGGTCCGGATTTCGCAAGTTTGTGCTACAAGGCAAAGTGCTTGAGGCCGAAGATACATGTTCCTTCTATTTTGCGCCGCATGATGGTCAGCCATTGCCCGCGTTCATGCCTGGGCAATACCTGACCTTCCGCTTGCCAATCCCTGGACTCGACAAGCCGGTCACGCGCTGCTACTCCTTATCTGATTCTCCGACACACCCCGACTATTACCGCGTGACCGTCAAACGCTTGCACGGCGAAATCGACGGCCTAGTGTCAACGTATCTACATCGCGAACTGACTCCGGACGACCTTGTTGATGTCAAAGCGCCGAGTGGTCATTTTCACCTTGATGCGGAAAATCACGGGCCCATTGTCCTAATTGGCGGCGGTGTAGGCGTAACCCCAGCATTGAGCATGGTGAATTACATAACCGCGACCGGCTCCACCCGTGAAACATGGTTCTTCTATGGTGTAGGCGACAGTACTCAGCATGTGCAACGCGAGTACTTGCAGCAGATCGCGACCGAGCACGAAAACGTGCGCATGAATGTCTGCTATTCGCACCCATTGCCCACAGACATCGAAGGGCGCGATTATCATCATGGAGAATGGGTCACGGTTGACCTACTCAAGCGGCTGTTGCCGTCGAATAACTATGATTTCTTCATCTGTGGTCCGGCGGCAATGATGGACTCCTTAATCCATGATCTCGCGGCTTGGGGTGTACCTAAAGATAAGATACATTTTGAGGCCTTCGGCGCAGCAACCGTCAAGCGCGTAAGCCGAGAGCTACCGAACGCCAGGGCCAACCTAATTGATGTTGAGTTTGCCCGTTCCGGAAACACTTTGGTATGGGACGGCTCTGCCGCATCACTTTTAGACTTTGCAGAAGCAAGCGGCATCCCTATGGAGTCAGGCTGTCGTGCTGGTAATTGCGGATCTTGCATAACAGCTATCCGCTCAGGCAGCGTTGAATATTTGAACGCACCTGGTGCGCCTGTGGACGAAGGCAGTTGCCTCACGTGCATATCTATTCCCAAGGGTAATCTGGTACTCGACGCATAAACCGATGCAAATTCCGACGAATAAAATGGGACTCCTGCTGGCCGAAGTGGACAGTTCTGGCTCCCTACGTTTATCAGGCGACCGCGTACTGTTTGGCGCTAAACGCAATCAATCCGAGACCGAGTGGCTAGTGCGGCAGAAGGTAGCTCAGTATCGTCAGAGCATCGCAGATATCGTGCATAGCTTCGGTGGTGTGGTCGCGTACACCCAAGGCGACAGGGTGTTGTGCAACCTGGCAGACGCGCCGCGTGCAATGCGCGCCGCTTGCGCGATCCAGCAAAGCATCGCACGCAAGGACGGGCCAACGGGATCCCCATCTGCGCTGGTTACCACGCAGATGGGGATCCGCATTGCCCTACACTACGATCGGCTGCTGGTAGATGGTGGACGCCTAGCAGGTCCGGCGCTTACGCTGGTACAGGCCTTGCTACAAACCGTCGACACTGACCAAATCCTGGCCACGGCGATCGCACTCGAGCACATTGAGACGGAGCAGCGACCCGCGACCAAGGCACTGGCGCCAATGCGCCTGATCGCAGACGAAGAAACAGTCAAAGTTGTGGAGGTCGATTGGCGCGCGGCGCCCGATGTACAAACCGAACAAAGCATCACCAACGGAACCAAACCTGAGGCGCCTGGAATGGGCGAACAGATAAGCGCCACGCCTACATTGGGCGACGCGAGCGCGGCATTGCCGCTAGCTACCGTCGCCACCAACACCTCGGAGATTGCCCCCAACGGGCCCGCGGCTGAGGCGCCCACCAAAGAACTTGTTGCAGCGACTCGCATGGAACTACGTTATAGAGGCAAACAAATTGTGCTCGACGGCTTACACCCAACGATAACTTTGCGCGGCGGCCCCGAGCGTATCCCGCACGCGCGAATCACACTGAGCGACAATGGCTTTGTTCTGCAAAACCTTAACACCGCCGGCACCTTGTTACGCGACGAAGCCAACGATGAGATCCGGTGCACTGAGGAAGCTAACCTTGAGGGCAGCGGAGCCATCAGCTTAAGCCAGAATTTCGAGGCGGAGAGTCAAATAATTGAATACTCGGTGCATACCTAGGAATCGTCGTCCTTGTAAGCAGTGGCTTAAAGTCATTGTGTTAGCCGGTGCTACTTTAGTGGCTTGGCGTACCGCAACAGCAGACCTAGACATCAGCATTCTGGTCCAGCAAAACGGGCAAACTAAGGCTACTCGGACTCAAGCAAACACATTCACCCAACCAGCGGCTACCCCTAGAGCGGTTGTCCCTGCGCCTAGGACGGTTGCGCCTGCGCCTAGGGACACAACATCAACCACCGGAGCGAGCTCAAAACCTCGCGTGCCAGCGACTCGGCAAACCACCAGCGCGCCAAACGGCGCTGGGCCGCTTGACGCACAAAGTCAATATAAGCTCGCCCAAGAGTTTGATGCCAAAGGCGGCGCCAACAACCTTGCACAAGCCGCGCACTGGTATGCCGCGGCGGCACAGCAAGGTCATGCGAATGCGCAAACTAGCCTCGGTCTTATGTATGCAGAAGGCCAAGGTGTCGGCCGCAGCGACGAAACAGCCGCGATGTGGCTAGAGCGCGCCGCCAACAGCGACAATCCCGTCGCGCAATACAGTCTAGGCCTCATGCACTATGAAGGGCGCGGTGTGCGCCGTAATCATCGCACCGCATTCAACTGGTACGAGCGCTCCGCAAGAAGTGGCAACGCAAAGGCAATGAATAATCTAGGGGTGATGACCGCACTAGGTCACGGTGTCGCAGAAAACGGGATCATGGCATATGCGTGGTTCTCAGCAGCAGCCCTAGCGGGCGACGCTGATGCAGCGGTCAACCGTGATCTTACCGCAGACGAACTCGACCAAAATCAACGCGCTAACGCACTTCAAGAGGCGCGCAAGCTGCAGCAGCAGCTAGGCCTGTAGGAACGAAAATTGTCACAATGCTCTAGTCGCGTCGGTCAGCTATGCGCAGCGTTTGGCCGCGACAGCGCACCGCCCGTAACCCTGACAGCGGAATCCAAACCCAGGGGTCACCGCCTTTTCAGCAGCCCGACTCTGAGAGTGCCGTGCAGCTATAGTGCTGTTATCGCTTAAACGACTCTTAGCTTCACAACAGCCTAAGGTAGTCCTGCGGCAAGCTGTTGCGTAAGTGCGTACGGCAATCCCGGATAAAAGAACAACAACACCGTGATAGATGCTGTTGTAGTTAACGCGACAACCATTGTCCAAGGCGCTTCCCCGTGCGAAGCGTGATTGCCCGCATCTTCTTTGCGCATGAACGCTGCATACACAATCGGCAAAAAATAGGCCGCGTTGAGTAGCGTACTGATAAGCAAGATGGCGATCGCAAAATTAGCTTCAGCCTGGTATGCCCCACCAAGCAAGTACCACTTGCTCAGAAAGCCGACCGTTGGCGGCAAGCCGATCATCGACAAACTTGCTATTGCGAATGCAGCCATGGTCCAGGGCATTCGACGCCCAATGCCATTGAGCTCACTAACACGCGTTTTATGCGCCGCCGTATAGATGGAGCCAGCCGCAAAAAATAGCGTTATCTTGCCAAACGCATGGGCAACGATATGCATCGCAGCGGCCATGATGGACAAGGGCGCAACGAGGGCCGCGGCTAACGTGATGTAAGACAATTGACTGACGGTGGAGAACGCCAAGCGTCGTTTCAAATTATCTTGTCGCAATGCGATCGTGGACGCGATAACAATACTTATACCCGCTACCCAAGGTAACCACGCAGTACTGGGTTCAGTACGGATGAGTTCCAAGCCAAACACGTAGATGACGACCTTAGTTACGCAAAACACGCCAGCCTTCACCACCGCGACTGCGTGCAGCAATGCACTAACCGGCGTTGGTGCAACCATAGCGGCGGGCAACCATGCATGAAACGGCATCAGCGCAGCCTTACCAATTCCGAACGCAAATAGCGCTAGCAGCAGCCCGACAATCGGCCCTTCCACATTCCCTTTTAGAATGCCCCCAGCGACAAAGTCTCCGGTTCCGGCAAGCGCGTAGGTCCATAGGATCGCAGTTAACAAGAAGCCGACTGAAGTTGCCAGTAAGATCCCCAGATAAACACGCCCACCACCGCGCGCCTCGGCATCCCCGTGATGGGTTACAAGCGGATATGTGGATAAGGTCAACACTTCGTAAAACACGAACATCGTGAACAGATTATCCGCAAGCGCGACGCCCATCGTGCTGCTAATCGCAACCGCAAAACAAACGTAAAAGCGTGTTTGATGGCCTTCTGAATTAGCCCGCATGTAGCCAATAGAATAGAGCGAACTCAGCACCCACAGCGTCGATGCGACCAGCACGAAAATGGCCCCGAGCGGTTCTACGCCAAGGCTCAATGTCAGGCCAGGTAGTGGTTCCGCTAGTACTACGGACGGGCGTACACCCGCCTCTACGGCAAATGCGAATGGCCACGCGATGCACACCAACAACAGCGCACTCAGTAGGGTCACCGCCTCGCGCAGATTCGGCCAACGTCCAAGGCACGACAGCAAAACCGCACATAGCAAGGGAATTGCAACCAGCGCTAACAACTGTTCAGGACCACTCAAGCTCATGGCTTCCATCCACCGAGCAACTCGCGCGCGGCCTCCAACGTCACCGTGGCGGTGAACTCAGTTTCTATGCCGAAGTACAAGTTGGCGACCGCCAGGACCACTAGTGGTAACCACATGAGCCACGAGCCCTCACTCGTTGGTGTGCCGGCATCTGGCTCGTGCATCCAGATCCGCTCCAAGATGCGGCCCATATACAGCGCCGCCATCAGCGATGTGATGATGGTAAGAATCGCCAAGGCCCACCAACCACGCTCAAAGGTACCAACAACCAAATACCACTTGCTCAAGAAGCCAGCCGTTAGCGGGATCCCGACCAGGCTTGCTCCGGCAATGGAAAAGCACGTCATAGTGATAGGCATGCGCCGGCCCGCTCCAGCGAGAGGGTCAAGGGTATCGTCGCGACCTTGCTTACGGGCCGCCCCTAGCGCCATGAATAGGGCACTTTTCATAATCGCATGATTAACTAGATGCAGCAGCGCGCCAGCAAATGCCAATACCATGCCGGTGCCAATACCAACTGCCATATAGCCAATCTGGGCAAGGCTCGAGTAGGCCAACACGCGCTTAACATCAGTGCCGTGCGATAAAGCCATCAATGAACCAACCAAGGCCGCAGCGCCACCGAGCAGCGCTAATGGCATGCCGACCTGCATTGTGCCGAAAATTAGCTCCGCACCGAATATGGTGAAGGTGAAACGCACGAGCAGATACACAGCAACCTTGGTCGCCGTCGCAGCCAAGAAGGCGGTAACCGCCATCGGCGCGTGCGTGTACGCACCGGGTAGCCACATGTGCACTGGAAACAGCGCCATTTTGACGGCGATTCCGACCAGGATGAAGGCAATGCCAGCCTGCACTGGGCGTAAGTGTGAGGTGGCTTGAATGCGCTCAGCCATATCAGCCATGTTGAGGGTGCCGGTCATCATGTAGATGAGACCAATCCCGATCAAAATGAACGTGGCACCAACGGTACCCATAATCAAATAGCGGAACGCAGCGACTAGCGCCTCACGGCGTTGTGAGAGGCTCACGAGCACATATGTAGACAGTGACGAGACCTCGAGAAATACGAACACGTTGAAGGCATCACCGGTGACGGTGATGCCTAAAAGTCCGCATAAACACAGCATCCAGCAGGTGTAGAACAGATAAGTTCTGTCTGGTGCGACTTCGTCGCTAACACTAGCCGCCGCAAACGGCAGCACAATCGCGCTCATCGCACTGACTAGAGTCAACACAATAGCGTTCAAGCGGTCGACTTTGAGCTCTATGCCCCAAGGCGCTGGCCACTGCCCAAGCTCGTAACTAATTGCACCGCCGTCTTGCACCAGCAACAACAAATTCACCGCAAACCAAGCACACGCAATGCTCACCAAAAAGGCTAGCCACCATGCCAATCGAGCGTTCGCAAACATCACCGCGAGCGGCGCCGCCATCAATGGGCCAAGAACGACCAGTACCGGGAGGTGTGCTTCCATCATACTTCTCGGTCTAGGTTCTGGATCGCGTCTTCTTCAACCGTGCCGTAACGGTCATGAATCCGAACTATCAAAGCCAAACCAAGCGCGGTGGTGGCAACGCCAACGACGATCGCGGTCAGGATCAACACGTGCGGCAAGGGATTGGAATACGACGTAAAATCTGACGCCAGGATTGGCGCCGTGCCGCCTTCGACTTTACCCATACTGATGTAGAGAATGAATACTGAGCCCTGGAACAAATTCAGCCCAATGATTTTCTTCACCATATTGCGACACGAAATAACGACATATAGACCAGTCATCATCAACGCGATAACGATCCAATAGTTAAAAACACCAATTTGTTCAACCACGTCGGTTAGCTCGCAAAGTTATAGAACAACGAGACCATGACCGACGTCACTGTGATCCCAACACCAAGCTCAACCAGTAAAATGCCGAGATGCTGCCCACCGATAGCAGTCGCGGCAAGAACCGAGTAAGCCAAAAAGTCGCCACCCAACAGCATTGTCGCCACACCAACCCCGGCATACAGCAGCAGTCCAAGCGCCGCGCCAATCCGCACCGCGCTAGGAGAGACTACACGTTTGGTATTTTCTAGACCAAACACCAACGCATTGAGTACCAACGCAGCAGCGAATATAACTCCAGCTTGGAAGCCGCCACCGGGGCCAAAGTCGCCATGGAATTGCACATACAGGGCGAACAATAAGATCACTGGGATCAGTAATGCTGACACCACCCGCAAAACGTAATGATGGCCCATGCTCAGCTGTCCTTTACGTCTTCAGTCGGTGCCCGACGGCCACGCCCTAAGAGCGCCAGCACCCCTACGCCGGCGGTGAAAATTACCGTGACCTCACCCATGGTGTCATAGCCGCGATAACTGGCCAGGACCGAAGTCACCGCGTTAGGAACGCCAATCTCTGCCATGGACTCCAGCAGGTAGCGAGGCGCGACGTGCATATGAATAGGCGCTAAGGGCTCACCAAACGCAGGCATGTCGAAGGTCGCAAACACCAGCGCTGCACCCGCTACCAATACAACAAGAAGCCCAATCCATGAAAAAGGTACGGGCTGCGAGCGCCGTACACCGGTATGTGCAAGTGTCGCCAACATCAAGATTGTCGCAACACCTGCGCCCACTGCGGCCTCGGTAAACGCGACATCCACCGCGTCCATAACCAAGAACACAACTGCGGCCACCAAACTGTAGATCCCCGAAATCATTGCTGCGGTAAACAGCCCAGGCATGCGCAATATGGCTATAGCGGAGACCATCAAGATACCGAGCAGCGCTACCAGAGTTAGGGTTTCGATGGCGATTCTCCCGCTATCGTCGAAGCACTACCGCCGCTACCGAGGCGCGGCTTAAGCCCACCCTGTAATGCAGTTTTCGCCAGCGCGTGCGCAGAGGTGGGGCTGGTCACGAACAGGAAAAAGCCCAGCAAGATTATTTTGACAGCAACGATCCACCCACCAGCGTGCAGCAACATGCCGAGCAGCAATAATCCGGTGCCGAGGGTCTCGGTGACGCTCGCCGCATGCAGGCGCGTGTACATGTCGGGAAAGCGCAACATGCCAATGCCACCTATTAACACGAATATGCCGCCACCGAGCATGGCGGCCCAGCCGAGCACATCTACCAACCAACTCATCGCAGAGCCACTCCATAGTTCATTGGGCTAACCACCCGGACGGCGAAATTGGTCACCCAGATCGCCGGACTCGAAGAATTTGAGCAAGGCGATGGTGCCGATGAAGTTCAGCAGTGCATACACAATCGCGATATCGAGAAATTCTGGGCGTTCAGTAATAAAACCCCAAAGACCGATTAACAGGACTGTTTTAGTACCAAAAATATTGACCGACAAGATGCGGTCATAAATGGTTGGTCCGAGTACCGCCCGTACAAAAGCCAGAATCATCGCGACAACAATCGCCGCGCCACCTGCTTCAAACATATGTGGCCCTTTCTATGAGACAGACACGCCGACCAATTTCGCCCGCCGCGAGGTCATCTGCGGCAGCGGCGCTCAGCGCATGTACCTCTATATCTTGTTCGCCAACTTCTATAGCTAATGTCCCTGGCGTCAGGGTAATCGAGTTGGCGTGAATAACGCGGCCGACTTCGCTTACCTGATCAGCCTTCACTGTAATGATGACAGGGTCAAAAGACGGGCCTGGAGTCAAAATACGTTTGGAAACATCCAGATTCGCCTTGACTATCTCACCTAACAACCAAACGCAGTAAGTGACAAATGCGATAGGTTTAATGCTGGTACCGGTTTTGTCGCCGCCAACCAAGCGCATACGCACGCTCAACCAGAGCACCAACAGACACGACGCGGCACCCAAACTGAGCATCAACGTTGACGTGTGTCCGGACAACGCGAACCACAGCGCCGCGAGCACCATAAGCGCTATTAAAGCTGATTTCACCTGACCCCTCCCCTTCGGCAGACCGCCCGTGCGTCTACCAATCTGGTAATAGTGCCTAAAACCCTACCCGTGCCGCAACGCCTCGAACACATTCCTGACTTGCAACAAGCGACCGATTAAGCGGCTAAGCTGAGCTGCATCGCGTACATCTAGCCAGATTCGCATAGTCGCAATTCTACTGGTTTCATCAGTCTTAGACTCAATCCCACGCACATCCAGACCTATATTAGCGACCACTGCGCTGACATCTCTAATCAAACCGCGCCGATCATAGGCCTTCAGTAGCAACTCCACCGCATGCATTTGCGTAGAGTCGCGCCACTGCACCTCAATTACTCGATTGCCTTCGCGCTCCATCAGGCGGTTTAGATTGGTGCAGTTACTCCTGTGCACTGTTACGCCTCGGCCACGGGTGACATAGCCAAATATGGGTTCGGGTGGCACTGGCGCGCAACAACTCGCAACTTGCACAAGCAAAGTGCCGACGCCATCAATGCTGAATTCAGCTGGAGCAGCACGCCGGCGCGCCACAGGCGTCGGTTGCGATTCGGCATTGGTATCGACGACAAACGCGTCGCGTACCGCGTTGGCAATTTGACCCAGTTGCACTTCAGAGCGGCCAATAGCGGCGAACAAATCATCAGCCCGCAAGAAATTGAGCTGCTCGGCGAAACTATCAAGCTGCACGGTCGGTAAGCGCAGTCGACGTACCTCGCGTTCCCAGGCCTCGCGCCCATCCGTGACATTCTGTTCGAAATCAAGCTGGCGGAACCAATGACGAACCTTGGATCTTGCTCTTGAAGTAGTGAGATAGCCAAGATCTCTGCTCAACCAATCTCTACTGGGCGCGGAGCGTCGCGCGGTCATGATTTGCACGGTGTCGCCATTGTGCAAGGCCGTTGTCAGCGCAACCATATGTCCATTGACCCGCGCGCCACGGCAGCGATGGCCAACGTCAGTATGTACGCTGTAGGCAAAATCGAGCGGTGTCGCCCCTTGGGGCAAGTCAAGCACACGGCCTTTAGGCGTTAACACGTAGATTTTTTCATCCGCTACGCCGAGTTGCAATTGCTCGTGCAACTCGCCATCAGACAATTGCTCGCGCCACTCCAGTGCCTGGCGCAACCATGCGACCCGCTCATCCGAACTCGCCGCGCCACCGTTGGCTTCCTTGTAGCGCCAATGGGCGGCAACGCCAAGTTCTGCATCCCGGTGCATTTGTTCGGTACGAATTTGAACTTCGACAGTGCGCTCCTCCGGTCCCACCACAGCCGTATGCAGCGATTGGTAGCGATTGGACTTGGGATTAGCGATGTAATCGTCAAACTCACGCGACACGTGGGTCCATAGACCGTGGACAACGCCGAGCGCGGCGTAACAGCTGGCAACCGTTTCAGTCACAATGCGCACCGCGCGAACATCATAAATATCATCGAAGCGCAGTGACTTGGAACGCATTTTGCGCCAGATGCTGTAAATACTCTTCGGTCGGCCAGCAACCTGTGCTTTGATTCCAGCCGCTGCCAAAGCCTGTTCGACCTGCTCAACAACGTTGTCTATATAGCGCTCACGGTCGATCCGCCGCTCGGCCAGCTGGCGGGCAATGTCTCGATACACGTCTGGATGCAAACACCGTAGCGCCAGATCCTCGAGTTCCCACTTGACTTGCCAAATACCTAAACGGCTGGCCAGCGGCGCGTAGACATCCAAAGTCAGATTGGCAGCGCCGTGGTCCGCGGCGTGCGCAGCAGACACCAACTCGCGCATGTGGTGCAGCCATTCCGCCAACACCACAATCGCAGCCCGAACATCGCTCACTAGCGTCAGAAACAGTCGCCGCAGCCGGTCGAGTTGATGCTGGTCGCGTGGCCCTTCCAATAGATCGGGTACCGCCCGTAGACGTTCGACCGCTTCCACCAGCGTCATGGTTGAGGAGCCGAGCGACGCGGCCAAGTCTGGCAAGGCTATGTTTGGCTCGTGCGTGCGCAGTACCGCGATGGTGCCTGAGGCAACAGTTTGGGCGTCCATTTGCAGATCATGCAAAATCTGGCCGACACGCAAAGCGTGCATGCGCGCTAGCGCTGCATGGCCAAAATCTTGCGTTGCCGCGGCAACCGCCGTTAGTAAAGCCACGTCATCGGACGAGCGCCCGACAGTGACCAGTTCGAGCCAACCAGCGCTGTCCACGATGGCAACAGCGGCTAACATCGACTTGGCTTTGGCGGTTGGTTCCGTCACGCGCCTCGTACTCGCTGGCATGTCAGTACTCATCCATTGTGACGTTCCCGCGGCTCATTCGTAGTACCAACGGAGCTATCCGGCCTTGTTCGAAGCCCGCACCAAGTATTCAGATTGACTGCACCGATGCGTCGCGAGTCCGCTTTCAGCGCCAAATCGTATCCTAGTCGAGCCTCCAGAGCACGGTGCACTGGGATATACTGACAGCATGAGCGCCGAACTGCTGATCAATATTACCCCTCGAGAAACGCGCGTTGCGCTGATCGAGAACGGCATGCTGCAAGAGATTTTTATTGAACGCGAACATAGCCGCGGCATTGTAGGCAACATCTATAAGGGCCGGGTGTCGCGCGTGCTGCCGGGTATGCAAGCTGCGTTCGTGGATATCGGCTTGGAGCGCGCTGCCTTCTTGCACGCTTCCGATATCATTAGCAGCAGTCTTATTCACGCTCCGGAACCACCAGCGACGCCCGCCGATGTTAGCGCTAACACCTCGAGCGGCAACGCGAACGTACCACCAGTGAACATTACCCGTCTGGTGCGCGAAGGCCAACACTTGTTAGTACAAGTTGTCAAAGACCCGTTGGGCACTAAAGGCGCACGCTTAACCACGCAGATATCTATTCCGGCGTGCTACCTCGTATTCTTGCCATCCGGCAGCGGTGTGGGTATCTCCCAGCGCATCGAAGACACTGAACTGCGCGAACAGCTGCGTGCGATGGTGCTGACAATGCCGTCGATCGCAGAGCCAAACGCGGATGTGCCGTGCGCCCCACGCACTGACTCTAGCGACAACACACCGGCCCCAATTGACGGGCAAATTGGACGCGGCGGCTTCATCGTTCGAACTGCCGCAGAAACGGCGTCTGCGCACAAGCTTAATGCCGACGTGGTGTTTTTGCGTAAGCTCTGGCAGACAATTCAGCAGACCGTCAAGACTGCTGACGCCCCATCGCTTATTTATGGGGATCTACCACTATTGCTGCGCACGCTGCGCGAGATGGTAGGCACTGATTTGGACCGCGTGCGGGTCGATTCGCGCGAAAGTTACCGGCGCATGATGGACTTCACCGAGACATTTGTACCGGAGTTCTCTTCGCGCATCGAACACTACCCAGGCGAGCGACCAATTTTCGACTTGTACAGCGTCGAAGACGAAATCGAACGGGCCCTGAAGCGCCGCGTTGATTTAAAGTCAGGTGGGCATATCGTCATCGACCAGACCGAGGCCATGACTACCATCGACGTCAACACTGGCGCTTATGTCGGCCACCGCAACCTCGAGGAGACCATATTCAAGACTAATCTTGAGGCTTCTCAGTCAATTGCTCGGCAACTGCGACTGCGTAATCTTGGCGGCATTATCATCATCGACTTCATTGACATGGTTGATCCCGAGCACCGTCGGCAAGTACTGCTAGCGCTAGAGAAAAGCCTGGACCGAGATCCAACAAAAACTCAACTAAGCGAACTGTCTTCGCTCGGATTGGTGCAAATGACGCGAAAGCGCACCCGCGAGAGCCTCGGACACGTAATGTGTGATCCGTGTCATGTTTGCAGTGGGCGCGGATATACAAAATCTGCTCAGACGATTTGCTATGAGATCTTTCGGGAGATATTACGTGAGGCTCGCCAATACGATACCAACGAGCTGCTGGTACTGGCGTCACGAGAAGTGATTGATTTGATAGTTGACGAAGAATCCGCAAACTTTTCTGAGCTGGAACGATTTATCGGTAAGCCGATCAAATTGCAGGTTGACGCGCAGTATTTCCAGACGCAATACGACGTTGTTCTAATGTAATAAGGCCGACGGCGCCTGCGCACGCGCCACCGCTCCAGTGACATTCAACAGCCCGCTTACCAGACATGTGATGCGACGCACGGCGCGCGCGTGCATAGTCACGTTCACCGTGCTCGCATGCGTAACCGTATTGGTCGGCGCTGCTGGCTTTTATCTCTCCTACAACCTGCAGGCATATCGTAGCGACGTCGCTGACGCAGTATCGGAGATGCTGGAGCGCCCGATCGAGGTCGGCTCACTTAGCCTGAGCTGGCACAACTGGGTGCCGCTTCTAGCGGTCGATGATCTGAGCATCAAAGATGAGTCTGGTGTCACGCTGGCGGGATTCAAACGCGCAGAGTTCAGTATCGATGTGGCAAGCTCGATCGCGACTGTGTCACTAAAGCCGACCAGCATGCGCATCTTGGGCGCGCAACTCAGCATGCGCCGCGATGCTGCAGGTGCCGTGACCATTTCCGGACTTGGCTCCCAATCTACCTCACAAGAAGGCATGACCTCCGCACGGCGCCTGCTGCTAGGGCCAACTCGCATCGCCTTCACTGATGCAAAACTGTTGTTCTACGATGCCCGTCTCGGCGACCAAGCGCTAGTGCTCGGATTGCGCATGGACATGGTTCAGCAGGGCAGCGCCCAAGTTGTGCGCGGCGTGCTTGAGGTTCCAGGCGAGGTGCCAGAATTAATTACTGTTGATGGCCAGCTGAGCCTGTCCGCGGGTGGCGCCGGCTGGTTGGCAGACTTAAATATCCGCGCTGGTCAACTCAACCTCGAGCCATTGGCGCCGCTACTGCCGCGCTCGAGCGTGCCCGGCAAGGGCGCCAGCGCCGACTTTGATCTGCGCTTACGTTTCACTGACGGCAAGCTGACGCGCGCGAGCGGCGCCGCGCAGCTCGAAAATTTGAATTTGTTACCAGGTGATCCCCTACCCGGGCCAAATTCATTTGGCGGTGCGTTTCGCTACGGCCCGGTGGACAAGGGCTGGGAAATGGTAGTCACCGACCTGCGCACCAAAGGCGCAGTTTCAGGCTGGGCCGCCGATACCGCGGCGATAAGATTCAAGCTCGGCGAGAATGGCCACCCAGGCAGTTATTCGGCCGAACTCAGCCATGCACAGATCGAAGACGTTTTGGCTATGGTTGCGTATCTGGAACCAACTTCGCGCGATGTAGCGCATTTGCGCGCCTACCAAATGACTGGGGCGGCTACCAATGTGACCGCGACCTGGTTGAGCATCGACGACGCAGATGTGCCGTTCTCAACCGCCTTCACATTCGACAACCTTGGCTGGCCGGAGCGCACCGATCAAAACTGGGGCTTTCGCGGTCTCAGCGGCCACGCGTCACTGTCCCCCGTCGGTGGCTTCATCAAGTTGGCAACGAATAATCCGGTACCGGTCTCAGCATTCGAGGTATTCGCTAAACCGCCTACTTTCGACTCGGTTCACGGAACAATAAATGTGCGCACCAGCGCAGACTCCATCGCCCTGCATTCGGACAACTTAACGCTGTCCAATGATCAATACAGCGTCAACCTCAGCGGTTCCATCCTCGTCGATGAGGCTCCGTCCGCCAAGCTCGCCGTTGACGTAGAGGTGCCGCGCATCCCTACTGAAGCTCTGCAAGCCTTGTTGCCGTCACCGATGTTTCCGCGTGGACTCAATAGCTGGTTCGCCGACTCGGTTAAGGGTGGAGAGTTACACGAATTGCACATTGCCCTGCGCGGTCGTGCCAGCGAGCTACAAACCGCTCCGCAAGACGATTCGGTGGTTATGCATACAGAACTTCACAACACCCAACTCACCTACGCACGCGGTTGGCCTGCGTTGAAAAACTTAAACGGCAGCATCAGCTTGGAGGGCGGCAAACTAGAAGCCAAAGCGTCTGCGGCTCGTCTCGGTGACAGTGAGATTCGCATTCTGGCAACGGTTGATAATATCGATGCCGATGACGCTCCGGTAGGGCTACGTGTTAGCTCCGAGGGCAAGCTCGCAAACATGCTGAAAACGTTTCTCGACTCACCCTTGGCCGCCAACATGCCAAAAGAACTAGAGGCGCTAGAAGCTCACGGCAATGCACGTATTGACGCGCGCCTCAAGGTACATTCGGACGGCTCGGTAAACGGTGCGCGCACTGACATTCAGTTGCGCGATGTGACGCTGGCTCCGGGGCGAGGTTTGACGCCGGTGGAAGCGCTTAACGGCACCCTGACCGTTGCTGGCAGACAAATTAAGAGCAGCAAACTTAAGGGACGTTGGCTGGGCCAAGCAGTACAACTGGACTTGACTGGCAATGCCAAGGGCGCAGGCAAGCTCACAATCGAAATGCCGGTTGGCCCTTCGACGTTGGACGAATTCGCCGCGTTAGCATATGTCGACATGCCCAAGTGGGCCCAACGCGTAGCTGGCAAAAGCCCGTGGCGGGCACAAATTACGGCGTCAGCCGAAGGCAATGTCGCCTTCGAAATTGACTCGCAGCTGGTTGGTACCGCCATCGCATTACCCGCTCCAGTCGGCAAAGCCGCTGCGAGTGCTAGGCCTATGCGCATAAATGGCACCGTAACTAGCACCCGCATTGATGTGGCCGCTCGCTACGGCCCGATCAACTTGAATACTTCAGCTTTACGCCGCAAACGCGAAGACGTTGGCTTCAATCTGCACTTTAATCAGACCGCCAAACCCGCCGCCATCGGTAAACGCACAATCACTGGGAGCCTTCCTTTGCTCGACATTGATGCGTGGACCGCGTTCATCGGCAGTACCACCACCGGCGTCTCGGAGATCCGACAGCCCAGTATTGACGTCACGCTCGACTTGTTGCGATTCGCAGGTATTAGCTTTCCACGCACTCGTGTGAGTACTGCGGGCATTAAATCCGAGGGTAATTCCACCTTCGTACTTGATGGGCCCAACATCGCCGGACGCGTGATCCCGCCAGCAGACAAACAGCCCCTACGCATTGACCTGGATCGGCTGGTAGTGCCGGAAGCGCGCGAGCTTAAAGGTCCGAGAACTGACCCGACAACAATTCCAACCTTCACATTCTTAACCAAGCACCTGATCTACGACAACGTCGATCTCGGAAATCTAAAGGTCGCCGCAATTGCGACCCCACAGGGTCTGAAACTAGACACGATATATCTCATTTCCCCACTATTTGACCTGTCCGGATCCGGCAATTGGGCAAAGCACAATTCGCAGCAAAGAACTGATATTGCTCTGCAGATTCATGCCAACGAACTTCGCAATGTATTGCTAGCCGCTGGCGTCCAAAAGAAAACCACTACAGGTGGCGCGACGCGTATCAACGCGCAGATCAGCTGGGCTGGTACGCCGGGCGAAATCAGTATGGCGGCACTTGATGGCGAGCTTCAGTTCTACTCAGGTAGCGGTCGCATTCTGTCGGTCGACACCGGTCCTGGAGGGAAATTATTTGCGCTACTGAATTTACGCTCACTGCCGCAGATATTATCCTTGGATTTTGGCAGCTTTTTATCCGAAGGTCTGGAGTACGAGACCATCCGTGGAAATTTCACGCTAGATGCTGGCAACGCTTACACCAATGATCTGACCTTGCGCTCGAGCACCGCTAAAATTACGGTTGCAGGCCGCACTGGACTGGTCACCGAAGACTATGACCAAACAATCAATGTCCGCCCTAGCCTCACCGACAGCTTACCAGTGGCGGGCGCCGCATTCGGTGGCGTTGGCGCAGGCGTTGGCGCGGTATTGTGGCTGGCGGAAAAAATATTGAACACCAAGGTCGTCGATGAAGTCGCCTCGTTCAGATACACAGTCAAGGGGCCGTGGTCAAAACCAACGATCACAAAAGATGTGCAAAAAATCGAGCAACTGAGTGAACAATAGGCCCCCAACCCGCATCCCTCAGAAGCCCGCGCGCGGGTCAGCTAGTTTGTTGCCAGTAAGCGAAGCGCAGCGCTAGCAGATTCCGGGCGCTATTCCTGCTTCTTAGCCAATAATGCACTAATCAACGGCTCATGATGCGCGAACTTGGCGCTCATTGGCGGCGCAGGCTCGTGCACGTGCTGATGCAATATCGCCGCCACCGATTTGCCACGAAACGGACGCTCGTCGGTGAGCATCTCGTAGAACATGACGCCCAGCGCTGTATAAGTCCGAACGCTCGCTCACCGGCCCGCCGAGGCATTGCTCTGGGCTCATATATGCGGGTGCGCCAACTAGCATGCCCTCGGTGGTGTGTTCCATATCCGGGTCAAACGGTCGTGAGATGCCAAAATGCGCGATTTCCAAAGCGCTCGCATCGGCAAGCTTGGCGCCGTGTTGCAGCGCTTCTCCGATTTCGGAGATTCGGTGGAATCCGAAACTGGAGCCATTGCCCTTCATGCGATGGCCAATTGCCGCGACCCTTGCAAAATCCAGATCTTATACGGCCACAGCGATCTGCTCGGCGTCAGCGCGTCGATTGTTCAAATAATTTGGAATTAAGGGTTCGATATGCCGGTCGAGCTCAACTTGCACAATCACTCCTCGGACATTCGGCATGCGCGCTTGATAGACTCACAAGCAACTCCAGCCTCCAACCAACGCGCTAATAACGCGCTGAAGTCTTGGTCATCATCTACGACGAGCAAACGCGCGCCCGT
>Ga0055584_100000140_pt1 | contig 66764 bp, 47 predicted proteins | sample OSDHelmetaG_FD_58716 | JGI IMG/M metagenome (GOLD analysis project Ga0055584, IMG submission 58716) | Pelagic marine sediment microbial communities from the LTER site Helgoland, North Sea, for post-phytoplankton bloom and carbon turnover... | ecosystem: Environmental > Aquatic > Marine >... | reverse complement strand
CTGAACCTCGCGCGGCGCGCCGCCACCGACCCCGTGCTGGGGCGGATGCTGTTGCGCAACCACGCCGCGGCCATGGCGGCGCCGTACTTCAACTACAACGGGTTGGTGCCGTAGCCGAGGCTGCGGCGGCCGGACTCAGCGCCCGCGGCGCTCGTCGGTCAGGCGGGTCGCCAGCGTGGCGGCCTGGGTGCGGTTCTCGATGTCGAGCTTCGTCAGGATCCGCTTCACGTGGTTCTTGACGGTGTTCTCGGCGATGGCGAGCTTGACCGCGATCTCCTTGTTGGTGAGGCCGTCGGCCAGACCCCAGAGGACGTCCAGTTCGCGGGGGCTCAGGACCTCCAGCGGGGACGGCGGCTCGGGCTCAGCGGGACGCGAGAGCGCCTCGAACAGCTGCGCCGACATCGCCGGCGGAACCACGAGCTCGCCGCGGGCGACGCGCTCGATCTGGCCGGCCAGCTCGGCCGGCCCCAGCATCTTGAGCAGGTAGCCGCGGGCGCCCTTGCGGATCGCCTCGATGAGCTCCTCGAGCTCCTCGGCGGCCGTCAGCATCACGACGCGGAGATCTTCCCAGCCCCGGCGCACCTCTTCGAGGAGCTCCAGGCCGTCCATCTCCGGCATGCGGATGTCCAGCAGCAGAAGCTCTGGATTGGCGTCGGTGAGCTTCTCCAGGGCCTCGGCCGCGGAGCCGGCTTCGCCGACGACGTCGAAGCGCTCGTCGCCATTGAGGAGGGCGACCAGCCCCGACCGGAACAGCGGATGGTCGTCAACGATGAAAATGCGGGTCGTGCGGGCCACGTGAGAGCTCCTCTTGATCATCCGGAACGGCTAGTTAGTCCGAGCCGGACCCAATTGCCGGATTTTGCCAGAGACGCGCTCAAGCTGCTCTGTCAGCAGCCCGAGCAACGTCTTTGCATCGTCGAGGTTCTGCTGATCCAGCAGCTCTTCGATGCGCGAGCACGTCTCCCAGGCGGCGCTCGCCCGAGCCAACGCACAGTTGCTCTTAAGGTAGTGAGTAGCAGCCTTTGCTTCGGCAAAGTCGCTCGCTTCCATGGCCGCGCTGATGCGCGCCAGGGTCTCCCGATTGGACTGGAAGAACTTCTCGACGAGTTCTCCCGAGTTCAGGAAGGGATCCGTAAGAATCGGCGCTTCGGGGGTGCCTTCGCCCGGCTTCCCGATCACGGGACGCAATGTGTCGCGCTTCGGGGGCGCCCAGCCGTCGAGGGCGGGATCGGTCGCGACCGGGACGGCTTTGCCCGGTTCGGACCAGCCCGGAAGCCACCGGCTGAGCATTTCCTTGATCTTCTGCCGGTGCAGCGGCTTGGCCAGAGCATCGGTCATGCCGGCGTCGACGCACTGCTGCAGGAACTCGCTGCGGGCGTCGGCCGTGATCGCGACGATGGGCACCCGGGAGCAAGGTCCGCCGCCGTCCCGGATCTCGCCCACGGCCTCCATGCCCGAGAGCTCGGGCATGTGGATGTCCATGAGGATCAGGTCGTAGCGCTGACCGTCGGCGGCCGTCACCGCCTGGCGCCCGTCGGCGACGGCGTCGGCTTTGACCCCGAGCTGCTTGAGGTAGGTCTGGATGACGTCGCGGTTCAGGCTGTTGTCGTCGGCGATGAGGACGCGCGTGGGGCCGTCTTCGTCGTAGGGCTGCCCCGGCTGGGACTGGGCGTGGTCGAACTGGGGCGACTCGCCGGCCAGGGCGTTCTCGAGGACGTGGAGCAGCTCCCGCCCGCGCACGGGGGCACGCAGCGCGTCGTAGGCGCCCAGGGCGGCCGCCTGGCCCCCGCCGACGGGATCCTGCCGGGGGCTCAACACGATGACGGGCAAGGAGGGGTGCAGCTCCACCAGCCCCCGCAGCTCGGACTCCCACCGGTGTCGGCGGTTGCGGATGTCGAGGAGCGCGGCGTCGGCCTTGAGCGGCGGCGAGCCGTCGCGGCGCAGGTCCCGCACGTCGAGTTCGGTGCGGATGTCGGCGCCCCAGCCGCGCAGGAGCTGCCGCAGCTGCTCCTCCATCAACGCGCTGCAGCCCAGCATCAGGATCTCCGCTTCGCCCATGCGTCGGGGGGTCGGCGCCTGGGGCCCGCCGGTGGGCTGCACCGGCATCTCCATCCAGAACCGCGAGCCCTCACCCACCACGCTGTCGACGCCCAGCTTTCCGCCCAGCCGCTCGGTGAGGGACTGGCAGACGCTCAACCCCAGGCCGACTCCGGGGGTGGCGCTGGATCGAGCCGCGCGCGCCCGCTGGAAGGGCTCGAAGAGCGTGGCGATCTCGTCTTCGGGCACGCCCTGGCCGGTGTCGGTGACGGTGAAGCGGACGGTCAAGCCGTCGGGGCCGAAGCCTAGCGGCGCCAGCTCGATCCGCACGGTGCCGGTGTCGGTGTACTTGACGGCATTGCCGACCAGGTTCCCCAGGATCTGCCGCACCCGGACCGGGTCGGTGCGGACGGGCGAAGCAAGCCCTGCGTCCAGGAACACGCCCAACTCGAGGCCCTTCTCCTCGGCCCGACGCGCGTGCACGTCCACGACCTCGTGCACGAGGTCGTGCAGCTCGACGGGGCGGGGGTGGAGGTCCACCTGACCGGCCTGGATCCGCGAGTAGTCCAGGACGTTGTCCACGATGCCTTGCAGCGACTCCGAGGCGGCCTGAATGGACTGCACGTAGCGCCGCTGCTCTTCGCTGAGCTTGGTGCCGCCCAACAGGTCGGTCATGCCGACGAGCCCGGTCAGGGGCGTCCGGATCTCGTGGCTCGTGGTCGCGAGGAACATGTGGGCCGAGGCATGAGCCGATTCGGCCTCCACCGCTCGCGCTTCGGCGGCCTCGGCGCGCGCCAGCGCGTCCTCGACCTGCTCCGCGGCGTCGGAGAGGGTCTCGTCCGCCTCGGCTTCCTTCGCCGCCAGCTCTTCGCGGCGGGCCTCCAGCTCTTCGCGGCGGGCCTCCAGCTCGGCGCGATCGGCCAGGGCTGCCTGGGTCTGCTCCGCCGATGCCCGGGACTCGGACTCGGCCCGCTGCCGAGCGGCCCGCTCGTTCTGGAGCGCGAAGTCGAGTTCGTCCCCGCGCAGCGCGAGGCTGAGCTGCTCGGCGTGGGTGCGGCGTACCGTCCGCGCGGCAAACGCCATCCCCGACACCGCGAGCACGCCGGGCAGGTGCAGGAGCGTGAACGCGAAAGCCAACCCGCGGGGGGCGCCCGTCAGGAGGGGCTCCGCCGGGATGGTCATGCCCGCGAGCAGGATCAGCACGACGACGCCGGACAGCAACGCGAGCCGCCGTCGACCCAGGGCCCCCAACAGGAGCGGAGCGTGGAGCGCCATGGGGGCGGCGATGAGCGGGTCCTTGAGGAGCACCGCGACGGCCGCGGCGATCGTGGGCGTCGCGACCCCGACGAACAGCGCCGCGACGTCGTCGAACCCGGCCCGCGCGAGCAACGAGACCGCCGCGTGCACCCCCGCCGACGTCAGCAGGACGATGAGCAGCGGCACGCTCGGGGGCAGCGTCGCCATGCACAGCACGAGCAGCACGGCCGCCAGCGCCGCCGTGGCCTGACCGGCCGCGTTCAGCGCGGCCACCTGGCGCCGAGCCGGGGCGTTCGGGTTCACTGGAATGGAGGCGCTGGGGCGGGTCCCGATCACGGGCGCACCATAGTCCGAAGGGGCTACCAGGAGTAGCGCCCGCGGAAGAACACCTGGGTTCCGCCGGCAGCGGGGTCACCGAACTTCGTGTGGGTCTTCCCCAGCTGCACCAGGGCGCCCGCGTGGAGCTCGAACCCGCTGCCGAAGTTGTACTGGAACTCCGGGAAGATCACCGCCGAGAAGCCGTCGGCGCTGAACAGCCCGTGGAACTGCTCGGCGGACTGGCCGGTCGACGGCTCGAACCACTGCTCCGTGTAGCCGCTGACGTCCCACAAGGTGAACAGGCGCAGCAAGGCGGCGTCCCGGAGGAAGTTGATGTCCAGGCCCAGGACCAGGTAGTCGGCGATGCGGGGCCGCAGCATCTCGCGGGTGCAGCGGCGCGCGGTCTCGGCGTCGGTGGTGGCGCACTCGAAGAGGGACGGGCGGCCGTCGGCGGGCTCCTCGAAGATGGCGACGTCCATGACGCTCGGCTCGACGCCGCCGGACCGGACGGACCAGCCTTCGCGGAAGAAGTCGCCGGAGCCGTACTCGTCGGACAGGCCGTGGACCCACATGACGTTGAGGATCAAGTGGCGGCCGAGGGCGCGGTCGAAGCCCAGGGACCACTTCGCGAACGGGCGCGAGCTCACGACGTCGGGTGCCTCCCCCCCGGCCACGCCGTCGCCGTCGTAGTCGAACTCACCGGCGGGCGTTGGATCCAGGGCGACCACGGGCTTGAAGATGCGGCCGGTGCTCTGGTTGGGGAAGTAGACGCCCAGCTCCAGGCGGTAGCCCAGCTGGATGCCGGGGATCTCGCCGGCGGCGTTGAAGCCCACCACGTGGTGGCGGGGGTAGTGCAGCGTGATGTCGGAGTTCACGAATCCGCCGAAGCACTCCTCGTCTTCGCCGACTATGGGGTTGCCGTCTTCGTCCAGGGGGCGGGGCCGGGGCGGGGTGGGGTCGCCGGAGCAGATGTCGCCATCGACGATCGTGTTGACCACGAGCTTGGCCTGAGGGAAGTCCGTGCGGCCGTAGTAGTAGCTCGCGGCGAGGTCCTGGAGCCCCAGCGTCGCGGCCACCCGGAACGACACCGCCATGTTGTCGGGCGTGATGGTGGGCTTCTCGATGCGGGGCGGTGCCACGATCACGGGCGTGCCGGTCTTGGTCGCCAGCGCGTTGGACGCGTGGATGCGCCAGCGCAGCTCGTCGGACACGTAGGGCAGCCGGTCGGTGGCGGCCAACGCGGCGCCGCCCGTGGACGGGGTCATGGCGGCGCGGTGGATGGGCACGAGCACGCCCGAGAACGTCACGGCGTTCATCAGGGTGTAGTCGACCCGGGCCATGAGGTTCGCCTGCTGGGTGCCGAACAGAAGCGGGTCTTCGACGTCGTTGGCGTTGAGCGTGTTGGTGGGGTTGAACTGGTCGCCCACGCCCCACTGCACCAGCTGCTGGCCGATGCGCACGTCGAGCCCCTTGACCAGCAGATCCGTCGCCTCGATGTAGGCGGCGTGGGCCTCGAAGCGGGCGTTCACCATCGCCGTCTGGTCGTACAGATCGCCCAGGCCGCTGGGCCCGTAGGCGGCGGCGGGGTTCCGGGGGTCGTGCCCCGACAAGACGAAGTCCAGCTCGATGTAGGCGCGGAATCGGCCGAGCCGCGCGTCGGTCTTGAACTTGGCGATGTTCTCCAGCCGGGAGATGCCGACGGGGATGTCCTGGGGGTCGTACCAGGCACCCGCGCTCTTATCCTGCACGCGCACGCGGAAGTCGCTGGTGACGGAGCCGCCGAACGACAGGTCCAGGCGCGGCACCTTGATCTTCGGCTTCGGGGGGTGCAGCTCGGCGTCGAGCTTGCCCAGGCGCGAGCTGATGGCGTCCAGCTGGGCCTTCAGGGCTGCGTTCTCGGCGGCGAGGGCGGCCTGGCTGACTTCCAGGGCGACGGTGCGAGCGTCGTCGGGCTCGGCCTCCTCAGCGTCCGCTGAGTCGTCGTCGTCTCCGGCCTCTTCGGCCGGCTCCGCGGCGTCGGATTCGTCGCTCTCTTGTGCCCACGCGGCGACGGGCAGAGCGAGCCCGAGCGCCATCCACAACAACCGGATGTGCATCATGGCGGGGAGTCTACAAGGCGCGGATCGATCCGCCGATCGGCCCACGATTCATTGGATCCATTGAGCGCCTTGAGCCCGGATCAGGGGTACAGCGACTCGGGTCCCGCGCACGGCGCCGTGAGGTCCAACTCCACGGAGTAGACGAACCCCGGCGTCGTGCCCACGGGTTCGAGCTCGACCAGCCCCGCCGGCTCGTCGTCGACGCCCACCGCGCAGTGCACGCCGTCGCCATCGAGGTCCGCCCAGGCGTAGACCACCAGGCCCGTCCCCGCGTCGGCGGGGTAGTCGAAGGCGATGGAGAACGAGTCGACGTCGGATTCGGTCGACGCGATGGGGCCCAGCGGGTGCGCGGTGCGGCCCGTGCCCTCTTCGGCGTGGTGCACGACGACGTGGCGGGTCCCCGCGGGGCCGGTGATCGACCCCTCGATCTCGACGCTGATCAAGGTGGTGTCGGGCACGCAGCCGACCAGCAACACCAACCACAGAGCCCTCATCGCCCACCCCCGAACTGAATGCCCAGGTGCACGCCGGGCAGCGCGATGGCGTTGGGCGCCCCCACGATGTGCCAGTCCAGACCGAGGTCCAGGCCGATGTGCTTGGTGATGGCGATGGCCAGCCCGCCCTCGATCACCGGCGCCCACTCGTACTCGACGGCGACGGCCGCGCTCGATCCCGCCGCGTCCGTCCGTCGGGTCGTCGCCAGGTGGAAGGTGTGCCCCGCCCCGATCCCCAGCCAGGGAGCGACCCGGCCCCCGAAGCCCATGAGCCGCAGCTTGCCTTCGACCCGCGGCCCCCGCTTCGACAGCGTGCCCGTCTGGATCGCCGCCCCCACCAGCAGCTCGGCCGACAGCCGGCCCCCGGGCCGATCCAACAGCCGCTTGCCGAAGCCCACCATGGGCTCCCAGCGCCGCCCCAGTGCCGTGTTCAACACGAGCACGGGCGTGATGTGCCGGGTCCCCACCTGCGCCCGCAGGGACGACCACGGGTAGCCACCGCTGAGGCCCACGGCCCACGCGCCGGGGTCGCTGCCCCCGCCCAGGATGTCGAAGCTCGCCGGCTCACCGGCGGCGAGGAATGGCGGCTCCTCTTCGATCGGGGCCGCCAACGCGGTGGCCGCGCCCAGCATCAAGAGCAGAACGAACCGCATCACAGCTCCGGCGTCGGGGCGCCGAACACCCGCGCGAAGTTGCCGGCCATGGCCGCGGCGGCCTCGTCGACCGTCCAGCCGCCCTGCTCCAGGGCGTACAGCGTGCGCTCGGCGTACTCCTGCACGAAGCCAGGGCTCTGGGGCCCATCGCTGCCGTAGATCACGCGGTCGGTGAGGCCGGCGTCGCGGATGCGTCGCATGGCCTCGGGCAAGAGCAGCTGGTCGGGGTCGCCGCCGCGCGAGCCCATGGCCGATGGCTCCAGGAAGACGTTGTCGTACTGCACGGCGAGGTCGATGCAGGTCTGCAGATCGCCCAGGTTCTTGTTGAGGAAGTCGAAGCCCAGGTGCCCCAGGATGAAGGTGGCGTCGGGGTGCAGCTGGATCGCCTCTTCGAGGAACGCGGGGTCCGTGTACGGCGGCTCCTGATTCGTGCCCGGAAACGGCGACGGCCCGGTGTGCAGGTACAGGGGCTTGCCCAGCTCCGCGGCGAGCTCGTAGATGCCGTAGTAGGCGGGGTCGTCCATGCGGAAGTGCATGTGCGCGTGGGCCAGCTTGATGCCGACCATGCCGGGCGAGCCCAACGCCTCGCGCAGCGCCGCGAGCTGCTCCTCCTTCTGCTCCGCCCACCGATCGACGCGCAGCGAGGCGAGCCCCAGCAGGCGGTCCGGCGCTTCGGCCAGCTGCCCGATCACGAAGTCGTTGGTCGTGATCCCGACGCTGCGCGGCGCGTAGACCGACAACAGCACGCCCTGGGACACCCCGCCCTTGTCGAGTTCGTTGACGACTCCGTCGGCGCTCAGCACGCCTTCGGCCGTGCCCTGGGCGTCGAGGCCGAGGGGGAACGGGAAGCGCTCGGCGAGGAAGCGTTGCGTCGACGTGGGGATGTCCTCCCACTCGCCGGTGTGCAGGTGCATGTCGATGAGCGGGATCCGCTCGCCGCCGTACTCCATCCCCAGTTCGGAGGAGGAGCAGCCGAGGAGCAACAGCAGGGGCAGGAGCGTTCTCACGGGGACTCTCTATCACCTGAATCGACCGATGGGTAGATATGTGGAGAGGATGCACCCTCGAAACGACACGGTCCGCCGCGCAGCCGGTGCTGTACCCTCCGGCCGCCTCGGAGACTGGCCCATGCTGATTCGACTTGTCCTGCTGCTCGCGTTCACCTCGCCCGCCGCGGCGGACGAGCCGCTCACCGCGCGCTACTCCTATGCCCGCAACAGCGACTTCTTCGCGACGGGCGCCACGCTGGCCATCTCCACGGACTCCGACAACAACGTCGACACCTTCGTCATGCCCAACTCGGTGCAGGTGGGCGTCAACGAGGTCCCCACCGGCGCCGTGCTGCAGCAGGCGCTGTTGTACTGGGGCGGCACGGTCCTGGACTTCGGCGACTGCGACACGACCCAGGTCAGCACCATCGACGACGACGTCAGCCTCGCGGTCCCCGGCGGCCCCGGCTTCGTGAACGTCGTGGCCGACGACTGCTACTGCGCGGGCGGCGAGAACACCAACTACGACCTGCAGGCCTGCCGTGCGGACGTCACGACCGAGGCCAACGGCGCGATCACCGGCGTGTGGAGCGTCGGCGACTTCGAGGCATTCCTCGACAACGGCTCCACCCACAACGCTTCGTTCGCCATCGTGTTGATCTACGGAGCCCCGGATCTGCCCCAGCGCCGCATCACCATCTACGACGGCGTCCAGACGATGCGGCTCAACAGCTTGACGTTCACGCTGGACCAGCTGGAGGTCGACGACCCACCGAACGGGGACCTGACCTGGTACGTGCTCGAGGGCGACGAAGGCGGCAGCGACACCGAAGAGGTGCGCGTGAGCGGCTTCCCCAACGGCGGCGACCTGCAGCTGTCGGACCCCGACAACCCGCCCAACAACCCCATGAACCGCACGATCAACACGACGGTGCCGCCCCAGGTAGGCGTGACCGGCGTGGACATCGACGCCTTCGACATCTCCGGCGCCCTGGCGGCCGGCGACACGGCGGTCGAGGTCACCTACACGGCCGACTCCGACAAGTGGTGGCCCGTCTTCAACATCGTCGGCGTGAACATCTTCTTCGCCGCGTTCCAGACCGCGTCCAGCCACACCTGGGAGCTGCTGCTCGACTCCGACAACGACGGCGTCCCGTCGGTCGGGGACACCGTGCGCTTCGACGTCGAGCTGACCAACGAAGGCACCGGCGGCGCGACGGTCGAGCTCGACGTCGACCTGGACCCGTCGGTCGAGGACTGGGCGCTGGTCACCGACGGCGGCGGCACCGACGACAGCACGGCCGGCGCCCTGCGCGTCGTGGACATCGACGTGCCCGCGGGCTCCACCGTCACCGTGTCCTACGACATCGACATCTCGGCCCAGGCCGAGGGCTCCACCGTCGCCCACCAGGCCCAGTACTTCGCCGAGCCCGACGGCGTCGGCGGCATCCTGGTGGCTCCGGACCTGGTCATCGGCGACCCCATCGGGGACGACGACGACGCCGGCGACGACGACGACGCATCGGACGACGACGACATCCTCCCCGACGACGACGACGCGTCGGACGACGACGACGACGACACCGGCAGCACCCCCCGTCGCCGCGGCTGCGGCTGCGACGCATCGGGCGGAACCGGCCTGTTCGGACTTCTTGTCCTGGGGCTGCGCCGACGGCGTTAACCTCTCGCGGATTCCATCCCGGGAGCCCCATGGCCGATCGCAGCAAGCTGTCCCGCCGCACCGTCGTCCAGAGCCTCGCGGCCGCCACCGCGGCTCCGTTTGTCCCGGGCTGCACGCCCGAGGACCAGGTGGACCCCGGCACGCTGTCCGAGGCCATCACCCACGTCGTCGTGCTGATGATGGAGAACCGGACGTTCGACACGTACCTGGGTTCCCTGTCGCTGGTCGAAGGGCGCACGGACATCGATGGGCTGGTCGCCGGGCTGTCGAACTTCGACGCCAACGGCACCGAGTACCCGGTCCACCTCGCCGACCTGAACTGCGTCCGGGACCCGCCCCACGGCTGGACCGACTCCCACGAGCAGTGGAACGACGGCGCCATGGACGGCTTCGTGCGGGAGCACGTGAACCGGCACGGGCTGGAAGAGGCCCGCGCCCCGATGCAGTACTGGACGCGGGACACGCTGTCCGCGCTGTACTCGCTGACGGACCACTACACGACCTGCGACGCCTGGTTCGGCAGCGTGATGACGTCGACCTGGCCCAACCGCTTCTACAGCCACGCCGGCACGAACAAGGGCATCACGGGCAACGACTTCCTCGCCACCTACGACATGCCGACCATCTACCACCGGCTCGACGCGGCGGGGATCGAGTGGCGCAACTACCACCTGACGGCGCCGTTCATGGCGGTGTTGCCCGGCCACTTCGACGAAGAGCACTTCCACGGCATGGAGCGGTTCTACGTCGACGCCCAGTACGGGCTGCTGAAGCCGGTCACGGTCCTGGAGCCGTTCTACGGTCGGGCTGACGACCACCCGCCGGCGCACCCCAAGGCCGGGCAGATCCTCATCAAGTCGATCTACGACGCGCTGGCCAACTCGCCCCACTGGGGCAACACCCTGCTGTTCATCACCTACGACGAGCACGGAGGGTTCTACGACCACGTGCCCCCGCCCACGATGGCCGACGCCTACGCCGACCAGGGCTTTGGCCAGGCCGGCGCCCGGGTGCCCGGGCTGGTCGTCGGGCCCTACGTGAAGGCCGGCCACGCCTCGCACACCGTCTACGACCACAGCTCGATGCTGGCGTTCATGCAGACGCTGTGGGGGCTGGACCCGCTGACGGACCGCGACGCCGCCGCCAACGACTTCCTCGACGTGTTCGACGTGGACCGCGTGGAGCGGCGGAACCCGGCGGCGCCGGTGACCCTGGCGGCCATCGACGCGACGGAGGAGGAGATCTTCGCCGAGGAGTGCATCTACTCCCTGGAGCGCGACGAGCCCCGGTCGGTCTACGGGCAGCCCGAGCTCGAAGCGTGGCTCGACTCGCTGGTCATGCAGCACCCCACGGACAACCGCGAGACGGTCGACCGCGACTACGACGCGTGGCTGGAGCTGACGGAGTCCATGAGCGCCTGGCGCCGCGTCTGAGGCTGCTCGTGAGCCGTCGGGCTCAGTGAGCCCCTTCGCCCTTGCCGAAGCGGAACTTCACGCCGGCGGCTTCGATGACCGAGCCCGTCTTCAGCTCGACCGTGCCCTTCACCTTCTTGCCGTCGAGCAGGACGGTGGACCACATGGACCGCGACGACAGCGTGAAGTCGTTGCCGGCCTTGTCGATGCCGAAGCGCTTCTTGCCGAACACCGGCGAGCCCGACAGGCGAAGGGTCGAGTCGGCGCGGTGGCCGACCTCGTAGGGGAACGCCTCCAGGGCGAAGGACTTCTGCTTGCCGCCCACGCGCGCCTTGAGGTGCGGGACCTGGCTCGCGGCGAGGGCCTCCCGGATGCGCGCCATCTCGTCCTGACCGGCCACCAGGGTTCCCTGGTAGGCGGCGGGGTCGACGGCGCCCTGGGCCTCGGCGGCGAGGGCCGCAGCGGACACGGCGTTGGGGGCGGGGGCTTGCGCGTTGGGCCGCGCGGCGTCGTCGGCGGGGCTGTCGAAGAGGCCGTCCCACAGGTCCGCGCTCGCCTTGATCACCGGGGCGCTGACGGCCGCGGTGCTGGCGGCTGAGTGGTAGACGAGCGTGAAGGTGCCCAGCTCGATGCGGTCGCCGTCCTGGAGGGGCGCACTGGCTACGGGCTTGCCGTTGACCGTGGTGCCCGAGGCGCTGTCCAGGTCGTCGAGCGCGTGGCCTCCGCCGCTCTGCCGGATCCGGCAGTGCTTGCGGGAGACCATCTCGTTCTTGAGGACGATCTGGGCTTCGGCGCCGCGGCCGATGATCAGTTCGGCGACGTCGAGTTCGATGAGCTGCTGCGCCTTGCGACCGAGGAGAACTTCCAACCGAGCCATGACACCTCCGGGGGAGGGGAGTCTACCGAGGCGCGGCGGGTCGGTTTGTGAGTGGTCGTTACTTCTGCAGCGCGCGCACCGTGAAGATGTCGTCGTCGATGCCGTCGTTGACCGACCAGGACTTGCGCAGGAGCGACGTCGAGGCATCCCCGCGGGAGTGATCGACCATCGTCATCTCGCCGGCGTTGCAGACCTCGCCTTCGCAGCTGAAGTTCGAGCGCGTCTCGGTCTTGGTGTGCGTGCCCTTCTTGTTGAAGTACTTCAACTCCGACGGCAGCTTCATCTTCTTGTCGATGGTGATCTCGAGCTTGCTGTAGCCGACCTTGACGCCCTCTTTGGGCGTCGCCGTGACCACGTAGCTGGTGTCGGTCTCCGACGTGACGGCGCCGTCGTAGTAGGGCGAGTACTCCGTCGTGCTGATGTCTTCGTTGGCGAACGTCGTGCCCATGAAGCCGCCCTCGGTCAGCGAGGAGCTGACGCGGCGGACTTTGTTGTAGGCCGGCAGGTAGATGTACATCTTGCTCTGGCCCTGAACGAGCGCCTTGGTGCCCTTCATGTCGCCCGGCGCCAGGAACTCGGTCATGCGCTTCTCGTCCTTGACGATCACGCTGAGCTGCATCGCCTTGGGGTCGCGGCCCGGTTCCATGTTCACGAGGTCGTAGACGAAGGTCATGTCCTCGGAGCGGTTGAGCGCCTCGTCCACTTCCAGGAGCAGGGCGGCGCCGTCGGCGGCGAAGGAGGCGGCGGGGAGCAGCATGGCGAGGAGCAGGGCACGCATCGAGGAACCTCCAGCAGGGGCGGCAAGAAAATAGCGGGGGATCAGGCTGCGCGGTAGGACCGGGCGCGGGCGAGGATGGGGATCCCCACGAACGTCGAGAACGCGGCGACGACCATGGCCGCGGCGGTCAGTCCGCCCACGTTCTGCAGGGGGCGGGCGTCGCCCAGGGTCAGCACGAAGAAGCCGGCGGCGACCATGCCCGCGTTGGCCCAGACGGCGGCGGCGGTGCGGTGGGCCGCATTGGCCCCGGCCGAGTCGGCGTCGTCGCCATCCCAGGCGCTGACGAAGTGCACGGCGTAGTCGACCCCGGCGCCGATGATGAGCGACGCGAGCATCGAGGTGCCGATGTCCAGGGTCACGCCCAGGGCGCCCATGCCGCCGTAGACCGCGAGCAGGGTGCCCACGGTCGGCAGCGTCGCCAGCAGGCCGACCACCGGCGAGCGGAAGAGCAGCGAGAGGATGACGAGCACCAGGAAGAGGGCCAGGCCCAGGCTCTGGAGCTGGTTGGCCTCCACGCTGCGGGAGAGGCCGCGGTACAGGACGGGCTGGCCGCTCACGGTCCACTTCATGGTGCTGGTGTCGCCGGGGCCGAACTCGGTCGGGGCGTCCAGGTCGGCGACGGCGGCGGCCGCGCGGCCGACGAATCGCTGCCCGGCGTCGGTGCTCGGCAGCTGAAGCGACAGCGCGCCCAACAGGACCTGGGTTCGGGCCGCGGCCAGCGCGGCGGCCCACGCTTCGGCCAGCGGGGTGCCCGCGCCCAGCATCAGGTCCTCGGCGAACAGGGACTCGGGCTCGACGCCGGCGACCGCGACGGCGACCTCCACGATCCCGTCCTCGTCGATGTCGGGGCCCGCGGCCACGAGCGCCGCGGCGAGGTCGGCCCACAGGCTTGCGGGGGCGTCCTCGGGTGCCTCGGCGACGTTCTCCGCGCCCGCGAGCCAGGCGGCGACGGCCCCCTCGACGGCGGCGGGGTCGGCGGTGGCGTCCAGGCTGCCGAGGGCGGTGGCGACGGCTTCGGCGTCGGGCAGAGGAACCTGGGCCGCCTTCGCTTCGGCGGCGATCCGCGCGGCGATGCGTTGGGCGCGTTGGGCGGTGGCCTCGGCGCCGGCGAGGCTGGCCCACCGGACCTCGCCCTCGGGGACCACGGCTTCGATGGCGGCCAGCACCCGCTCGACGTCCGCGGCCCGATCCACGGACAGCTCGACCTGGAGCAGGCACTCGGTCCGGTCGTCGTTGACGAGCTGACTGACGGCGCGGTTGCCGGTGAGGAGGCCCAGGAGCAGCGCCACCTTGGCGGAGCTGTCGGGCACCCGGCGCACGCCCTCCATCGCCTCGTTGGCCTGCCCGATCACCGCGGAGAGGGAGACGACATCGGACACGCCTTCGAGCACCCGCACTCGGTCCGCGATGTGCTGGATCTGTCGCAGCACGTCGGGGTTCTTGATGTCCCCCTCGACCGCGATCTGCGCGTACGTGGAACCGCCGAACCGCTCCCGCAGGAAGCGCTCAGCCTGGTCGGGCGGCGAGTCCGGCGTGAAGAACGCGGCGTTGTCCATCCGGGTGTCGACCCGGCCGACGAAGGCCGACGCGACGACCGCGGCCACCAGGCCGAAGGCGAAGCCGGCCTTCCGGTGTCTCCGGGCCGCGGCCACGATGGCGGCCGTTGGCGCGCCCAGGCCCAGCGGCGTGTCGCTGCCCTTGAGTCCGCTCACGGAAATGACGGCGGGGATGAACGTCACCGCGAAGAACAGGCTGCCGCCAATGCCGATGGCCGTGAACAGGCCGAAGTCGCGCATGGGCCCGATGTCCATGGTCAAGAACGACAGCAGGCCCGCCATCGTCGTGCCGCCCGACGCGAGCACGACCGGGCCGAGCTTCACCAGGGTCTGGCGCAGCGCCTCCTCGGACCCGAGCGTCGGCCGCAGCCCGTAGTAGCGGGCCAGGATGTGGATGCCGTAGGCGCTGCCGACCGCGAACAGGATGACCGGCATCGAGCCCAGGACGATGTTCAGCTCCGTGCCGCTGGCGGCCATGGCGCCGTGGGCCAGGGCGATGCCCATGCCCGTGCTCAGCAGCGCGAGCGCGGCGCCCTTCGGGTCCCGGAAGGTGACGACGAGGATGAGGACCACCGCGAAGACAGCCCACGGGGTCAGCTTCCGCATGTCCGCCTGGGTGGTGTCGTAGATCCACCCGCTGATGAACGGCGCGCCGCCCCAGTACAAGGTGGAGCGTTCGCCGAGCAGTCCCTGCACCGTCTCTTGAACCCCGAGCGCGGCGACGCGGGCGTCGGCCTGGGAGCTCAGGAACACGAAGATCACAGCGGCCTCGCCGTCCTCGCTCACAAACCGCCCGACGACGTGGTCCTGAGCCAGGACCTGGGCCTTGAGCGCGGCTTCGGCCTCGGGCGTCTGGGGGATCGAGTCGACCAACGTGGCGAGCCGGATGCCGCCCATCTCGTCGGGGGTGACGTTCTCCAGGTTCGTGATCGACAACGCGGCGGCGACGTCCGGGCGCTCGCCCAGGGTCCGGGTGGTGTCCTTCAGGGCCTCCAGGAACGACCCGGTGAACAGGTCCGGCGACTCGACGCCGACGAGGGCCACGTCCAGCCCGCCAAAGCGCTCGTTGATGGCACGGAACGCAGCGATGTCGGGGTTGTTGGCCGGGAGGAACGCCAGGAGGTCGTCGTCGCGCTCGACCTGCATCGCCAAGACGCCGGCCCCCGCCGACAGCAAGAGGCTGAGGACGATGACGACCCAGGCGATGGGCTTGCGAAGCAGCAGATCAGCGAGCGCGGACATCGATCCCCGGGTGGAAGGAGCGCGCACCTTCTCGCGCGTGCGGAAGGTGTGTCAAACGGCGCGAAGGGGCCGAGTCAGTCTGTGGGCTCGGGGGCCCAGTGGACGAGGGAGGGGTCGTGCAGGACCAGGGCCGCCGCCATGATCTTCGCGGCGTAGCGGTTCAACTCGCCCGCCTCGATGAGGCGCCACGGGTTGCGCATCCCCTGCTCGTTCATGGTCCGCCTCACGAACGTGGGCCCTCGGTGATACGACGCGAACGCCAGCCCCCAGTCGCCGAATCGCCCGTGCAACTTGGCCAGGTAGAGCATGGCGGCGTTTGTGGCAGCGGGCACATCCAGCCGCTGGTCGATGGTGTCGTCGATCTGCAGACCGAACGCCCGGCCGGTCGGGCGGATGAACATCCACAGCCCGCGGCCCACCGGGCCCAGCTCGTAGGGGACCTGGTCGATGGGGTCGTCGCTGCCGAGGTTTCGGTAGCCGGCCTCGATGAGCGGGATGGCCGCCAGCTGCGCGGGCAGGCGGTGCTCGAGCAGCGCCGCTTCGACGGTGTCCCGGTAGTGCTCGCGGATCGTCAGGGACTTGCGGGCCCAGACCCGCTTGCCCGGGGTGTCGATGAGCTTGTTGAGGGCCTGCCAGATCACCGGGTCGTCGGGGATCCGGAAGTCGTCGCTGCTCGCCTCCGCCACGAGCGCCGAAAACCGGGCTCGAGAGACGTAGGGCTCTTCAGCGTTCGCGGCGCTGGGGAGCAGGAGCAACCCCAGCGCGATCAGCAGGAAACGGCGCACTGCCGGTCACTGTGCCGTCGCGCACGCCCCGGGGGCAAGACCCGTGTGGGCCAGGGCTTCCCCGCGGGCGTGTGCGCGACGCCCTACCGCCGGCGGCGCACCAGCCCGAGCAGACCCAGCATCAAGACGCCCAGCCCCGCGGAGCCGCCGCCGCCGACGCTGCCCTGGCACCGCAGGCAGCCGCCCCCGATGAGGGCGATCACGTCCTGGGCGTCGTCGTCGTCGCCGATGTCGGCCTCGTCGCAGTCGTCGGTGTCGGCGTAGTCGATGAGGCCGTCGCAGTCGTTGTCGATGCCGTCTTCGCAGAACTCCGTGTTGCCGGGGTACGCGTTGGGCTCCGTGTCGTCGCAGTCGCCGTCGTTCTCCGTGAAGCCGTCGCGGTCTTCGTCGGAGCAGTCGGGGGTGCCGTCGCCGTCCAGGTCGAAGCCCTCGTCGATCTGCTCGTCGCAGTCGTTGTCGATGAGGTCACAGACCTCGATGGCGTCGGGGCTCAGCTCGGCGTCCAGGTCGTTGCAGTCGCCGGCGCAGATCGGGAAGCCGTCTTCGTCCAGGTCCAGCTCCTCGAACGGGATGTCGCCGTCGCAGTCGTTGTCCTTGCCGTCGCACAGCTCCTGGGCGCCGGGGAACACCGCACCGTCGAGGTCGTCGCAGTCGCCGTCGCAGGCGCTCAGCCCGTCGCCGTCGAAGTCCTCGTCCTCAGCCGTGTTCTCGTCGCAGTCGTTGTCGATGCCGTCGCACAGCTCCGGGTTGCCCGGGAAGATGTCGGGGTTGTCGTCGTCGCAGTCGCCAGCGCAGATCGACACGCCGTCGCCGTCCTCGTCGAAGCCTTCGTCGATGACGCCGTCGCAGTTGTTGTCGATGCCGTCGCAGACGTCCTCGGCGTCGGGGTTCACCGTCGCGTCGCTGTCGTCGCAGTCGCCGGCGCAGTTGCTGTAGCCGTCGCCGTCGTCGTCCTGGTCCTCGTCGACCTCGCCGTCGCAGTCGTTGTCGATCCCGTCCAGGCAGTCCTCTTCGTTGCCCGGGAACGACGTCGGGTCCTCGTCGTCGCAGTCGCCCGCGCAGGTCGCGACGCCGTCGCCGTCGAGGTCGAAGTCCTCGTCGATCGTGCCGTCGCAGTCGTTGTCCGCGCCGTCGCAGACTTCGATGCCGCCGGGGAAGCTGGTCGGGTCCAGGTCGTCGCAGTCGCCCTCGCACTGGCTGACGCCATCGAGGTCCAGGTCTGCGTCCAGGTCGATGGAGCCGTCGCAGTTGTTGTCGATGCCGTCGCCGCAGTCCTCGGGGTTGCCGGGGAACGCATTGGGCTGCTGGTCGTCGCAGTCGCCGGTGCAGGCGGAGAAGCCGTCGCCGTCGAGATCCTCGTCGTCGTCCAGGACGCCGTTGCAGTCGTTGTCGAGGCCGTCGCACAGCTCCTCGGCGCCCGGGTACACCGTCACTTCGAGGTCGTCGCAGTCCCCGTCGCACACCAGCCAACCGTCGCCGTCGTCGTCGGAGTTGTCGTCGGCGAACCCGTCGCAGTTGTTGTCGATGCCGTCGCCGCAGATGTCGGGCAGGCCTGGGGCCACCGTGTCGTCGTCGTCGTCGCAGTCGCCGCCGCAGATGTCGACGCCGTCGAGGTCGTTGTCGACCTGTTCGTTGGTGGCCGGGTCGCAGTCGTTGTCCAGGGAGTCGCAGATCTCCTCGGCGCCGGGGAAGACGACGTCGTTGGCGTCGTCGCAGTCGCCTTCGCACTCGCTGAAGCCGTCGCCGTCGCCGTCGATGTCGTCGTCGACCAGGCCGTTGCAGTCGTTGTCGACGCCGTCGCAGATCTCGACCGCGCCGGGGAACACCGTCGGGTCGAACTCGTTGCAGTCGCCGTCGCAGCCGGTCACGCCGTCGCCGTCCAGGTCATCGCCGTCGGACGTCTGCGGGTTGCAGTCGGTGTCGAAGCCGTCGCATGCCTCGACGGCGCCCGGGAAGACCGTGGCCTCGTCGTCGTTGCAGTCGCCGTCGTTCTCGGTGAAGCCGTCGCCGTCGTCGTCCAGGCAGTCCGCGCCGCCCAGGCCGTCGAGGTCGAAGCCTTCGTCGACGAGGCCATTGCCGTCGTTGTCGAGGCCGTCGCAGATCTCCGTGCCGAAGCAGTCGGGGATGCCGTTGTTGTCCGCGTCGAACCCTTCGTCGGACACGCCGTCGCAGTTGTTGTCGAAGCCGTCGCAGACTTCGAGCAGCAGCGGCGAGGCCAGGGGCTCCGAGTCGTCGCAGTCGCCCTCGAGCTCGGTCACGCCGTCGCCGTCGTCGTCGGAGCAGTCGAGGCTGCCCAGCAGGTCCGCGTCGACTTCACCGGGGCCGGCCGCGCCGTCGCAGTCGTCGTCGATGCCGTTGCAGATCTCCGGCGCGCCCGGGAGGACCAGGGCGTTGTTGTCGTTGCAGTCGCCGTCGCACACCCGGACGCCGTCGCCGTCCTGGTCGGCTTCGTTGACCGGCACGGCGCCGTCGCAGTCGTTGTCGAGGCCGTCGCAGGTCTCGTTGGCCGTCGGGTTGATCGTCGCGTCGCTGTCGTCGCAGTCGCCGCTGCAGATCTCGAACCCGTCGCCGTCGAGGTCGTCGGAGCCGTTCTCGGGGTTGCCGTCGCAGTCGTTGTCGATGCCGTCGCAGATCTCCGGGGCGCCGGGGTAGACCGTCGGGAACAGGTCGTTGCAGTCGCCGTCGCAGATGCGCGCGCCGTCGTTGTCGGCGTCGGACTCGTCGCTGGGGACGACGCCGTTGCAGTCGTTGTCGAAGCCGTCGCAGGCTTCGGGGTTGCCCGGGAACACCTCGGCGAGGGCGTCATTGCAGTCGCCCTCGCACGGGGTCACGCCGTCGCCGTCGCCGTCCTGCTCGGTGAGGGGCAACACGCCGTCGCAGTTGTTGTCGATGCCGTCGCACTGCTCGAAGGCGTTGGGGCCGACGCTGGGGTCGCCGTCGTCGCAGTCGCCGTCGCACACGAACGCGCCGTCGACGTCGTTGTCGACCTCCGTGGGGGGCACGAGGCCGTCGCAGTCCTCGTCGATGCCGTTGCACAGCTCCGGCGCGCCGGGGAACACGAGCGCGCTGAGGTCGTCGCAGTCGCCGTCGCAGACGCGGACGCCGTCGCCGTCGGCGTCGCCCTCGTCGGCGGGGATGGAGCCATTGCAGTCGTTGTCGAGGCCGTCGCAGATCTCGAAGGCGCCGGGGTTCATCAGGTCTTCGAAGTCGTTGCAGTCGCCCTGGCACACGCGGAAGCCGTCGGCGTCGGAGTCGTTCTCGTTGCTGGGCGTGACGCCGTTGCAGTCGTTGTCGAGGCCGTCGCAGATCTCGCCGGCGCCGGGGAAGATGAGGGCCGAGGTGTCGTCGCAGTCGCCGTCGCACACCTGGAAGCCGTCGGCGTCGGCGTCGGCCGAGCCGATCTCGACGTTGCCGTCGCAGTCGTTGTCCAGGCCGTCGCAGAGCTCCGGAGCGCCGGGGAAGACGTTGGCCGCGAGGTCGTTGCAGTCGCCGCCGCAGATGCGGATGCCGTCGCCATCGGAGTCGGACTCGCTGGTGGGCACGACCGAGTCGCAGTCGTTGTCGAGGCCGTCGCACTGCTCGCCGGCGCCCGGGAAGATGGCGGACGAGGCGTCGTTGCAGTCGCCCTGGCACAGGCCGAACCCGTCGCCGTCGCCGTCGAGCTCGTTGGCCGGGAGCACGCCGTCGCAGTTGTTGTCGATGCCGTCGCAGGCTTCGATCTGGCCCGGGTTCACGCCGGCGTCGGCGTCGTCGCAGTCGCCTTCACAGACCTGGTAGCCGTCGCCGTCGTCGTCGGTGGCGCCGGGCTCCAGCAGGCCGTCGCAGTTGTTGTCCAGGCCGTCGCAGAGCTCGACCGCGGCCGGGAAGACCGAGGGCTCCAAGTCGTTGCAGTCGCCGTCGCAGGTGCGGACCCCGTCGCCGTCGGCGTCGGCTTCGTTGGCCGGCGTCAGGCCGTCGCAGTCGTTGTCGATGCCGTCGCAGACCTCCGGGTTGCCGGGGAACGCGATGGCGGTGAAGTCGTTGCAGTCGCCTTCGCAGGGGGAGAAGCCGTCGCCGTCGTCGTCGGACTCGTTGGCGGGCACGAAGGTGTCGCAGTTGTTGTCCAGGCCGTCGCAGACCTCCGCCTGGGCCGGGTTGACGGTCGCTTCGCCGTCGTCGCAGTCGCCGTTGCAGATGGAGAAGCCGTCGCCGTCGGCGTCGTCGCTGCCGACCTCGGGGCTGCCGTTGCAGTCGTTGTCGACGCCGTCGCAGAGCTCGGGGGCGCCGGGGTAGACCGTCGGGTCCAGGTCGCTGCAGTCGCCGTCGCAGATGCGCACGCCGTCGCCGTCGCCGTCGGCCTCGATGGTCGGGGTGCTGCCATCGCAGTCGTTGTCGATGCCGTCGCAGGCTTCGGCCTCGCCGGGGTTGGCGTTGGCGTTGAAGTCGTTGCAGTCGCCGCTGCAGGGCGCGAACCCGTCGCCGTCGCCGTCGAGTTCGTTGGCGGGCACGAGGCCGTTGCAGTCGTTGTCGAGCCCGTCGCAGACCTCGGACTGGCCGGGGTTGGCGGTGGCGTTCGTGTCGTCGCAGTCGCCGGCGCAGACCAGGTAGCCGTCGCCGTCGGCGTCGACCTCGTCCAGGGGGATGAGGCCGTTGCAGTCGTTGTCGATGCCGTCGCAGATCTCCGGGTTGCCCGGGAAGGCCGCGGCGGTCAGGTCGTCGCAGTCGCCCGCGCAGATCTCGAAGCCATCGCCGTCGCCGTCGTTTTCGTTGGCCGGGGTCACGCCGTCGCAGTTGTTGTCGAGGCCATCGCAGACCTCACTGGCGCCGGGGTTGACCGTGCTGTCGGTGTCGAGGCAGTCGCCCTCGCACAGCGCGTAGCCGTCGGAGTCGAGGTCGTTTTCGTTCGTGGGGACCACGCCGTCGCAGTCGTTGTCCTCGCCGTCGCAGACCTCTGCCTGGGCGGTGTTGATCGTCGGGTCGGTGTCGTCGCAGTCGCCGTCGCACAGGCGGAAGCCGTCGCCGTCGCCGTCGGCTTCGTTCAGGGGGATGAGGCCGTCGCAGTTCGTGTCGGCGCCGTCGCAGAACTCGGGGGCGCCCGGGAAGATCGTGATGTCGCTGTCGTTGCAGTCGCCGCCGCAGTCGGGCAAGCCGTCGCCGTCGTCGTCCACCTCGATGGCGTCGACGAAGCCCTGGCAGCTGTTGTCGACCGCGTCGCAGAGCTCCGTGGCGCCGGGGAAGACGAACGCGTTGCCGTCGTTGCAGTCGCCCGCGCAGGTGGTCCAGCTGTCGCCGTCGAGGTCAAAGCCTTCGTCGATGAGGCCGTTGCCGTTGTTGTCGAGGCCGTCGCAGGCCTCGGTGTCCTGGCAGTCGGGGGTGCCGTCGTTGTCGCTGTCGAAGCCCTCGTCGACCGGGCCGTCGCAGTCGTTGTCGAGGCCGTCGCAAAGCTCCGCGTTGCCGGGGAACATGTCCTCGTTGGAGTCGTTGCAGTCGCCGTCGCAGATCGAGATGCCGTCCAGGTCGTCGTCGGTCTCGGGATCGTCGCCATCGACCAGCGCGTCGCAGTCGTCGTCGATGGTGTTGCAGGTCTCGTTGGCGCCGGGGAAGACGGCCGAGTCGCTGTCGTCGCAGTCGGTGTCGCAGGTGGAGAACCCGTCGCCGTCCACGTCGGTCTCGGGGTCCGACTGGTCCACGAGGCCGTCGCAGTCGTCGTCGGAGCCGTTGCACAACTCCGGGGCGCCGGTGTTGATGTTGGGGTCGCCGTCGTCGCAGTCGGGGCCCAGGTAGAAGTCGTCGACTTCGCCGTCGTTGTCGCCGTCGATGTCGATGGAGACGAAGCTGCCGGTGCCGCCGTTGTCGGCCTTCTCGTTGGGCCAGGGGCAGCCGGGGCGAACGGAGCCGCCGCCCGTGCCGCCGGCCACGTTGACCGTCGGGGTGATGCCGTTGTCCTCGGTGTAGAGGATCTTGACGATGCCGCCGCCGCCGGCGCCGCCGCCGTCGTCGTAGGACGCGCCGTTGCCTCCGCGGGCGCTGAGGGTGCCGGTCACGCTGACCTGCTCGCCGTGGATGAGGATGCCGCCGCCGGCGCCGCCACCGCCCGAGTCGTTCTGCCAGTTGAAGCCGTTGGCGCCGCGCATGTTGATGGTGCCGGCCACGGTGATGATGGGGGCTTCCAGCCAGACCGCGCCGCCGCCGTCGCCGCCGCCGTTGCCGGTGTCGCCGTCGCCCGAGCCGCCGGCGCCGCCGGCCGAGCCCATGCCGATGCTCAGGTCGATGGAGTTGCCGTTGCCCACCCCGCCGGTGCCGTCGGGCCAGGAGTTGCCGCACTGGTTGGCCACCGGGTTGCCCGAGGGCTGCCAGTAGTCGCGGATGCCGTCGCTGCCCGCCCCGCCGTGGCCGCCGCCGCCGCCGCCGTCGATGACCGACGCGCCGCCGGCGCCGCCGCCGGGGCCCTCGCCGTCGTTGATCGTGCTGCGGTAGCCGTCGCCAACGCCGTTGATCGACGAGCTGGCGTCGACCAGGATCGAGTTGGCGATGATGTGCAGGCTGCCGGTCGTGGCCGCGTTGCCGTCGTACGGAGCGACGTCGATGCGCCCGCCGTTGATCACCTGCACGCTGTCGTACGTGACGGTGCCGCCAACGGTGATCGTGGAGCCGTTGACGACCAGGTTCTGCGCGAGCGCAGAGGCCGGCAACGCAGCAACGATCAGTGAGAGAGCGAAGAGAAAACGATGCATGACCGACCCACCAGATCAAGAACCCGAGGCCGTCCGTGGCTTCGACGCAAGTGCGGTGGGCTCGTCCTGAGCGCCGGTTGTGTTCCCCCGAAGGAACACGTCCGCGGACAGTCACGATCGGGGATCCGGCGGCGGATCACAAGGGTTGGCCGATGAGCTGGGTCCTCCGCGAGCACCCAACGCCGCGCGGAGAGTTCGTGCTGATCGATGGCCCGGAAGGGCTTGCGGCCCTCGACTTCGCTCACGCGGGCGCGCGCCGGCGGCGCCTGATGGCGACCCGATTTGGTGACGTGGAGCTCGAATCCGGACCCTGTGTGGACTCGGTGGGCCGGCTCGACCGCTACCTGGCCGGCGAGCTGAGGGCGTTCGAGGGGGTCCGGCTGCAGCTGGGCGGCACTGCGTTCCAGCGGCGGGTGTGGGCGGCGTTGTTGGAGATTCCGGCGGGCGAGACCCGGGGCTACGGTGAGCTGGCGGCGCAGCTGGGCCTCAAGCCGGGAGCGTCCCGCGCGGTCGGGCTGGCCAACGGCGCGAACCCGGTGTCCATCGCGGTGCCTTGCCACCGGGTCGTGGGGGCCGACGGCTCCCTGACGGGCTACGCGGGGGGGCTGCCTTTGAAGCGCTGGCTGCTCGCCCACGAGGGGGTGCCCCTGCGGGGGGACCGGGTGCTCACCGCGACGGAGGCGGCTCAGGCGGATCTGTTTGGTCGCTGACCGGCGGCGCCTGGCCGGCCTGCTCGGCGGCCTCTTCCTCGCCGCCGACCTCGGGCTCGGAGTCCTCTTCGGGCGCGACCGGCGGGGCCGCGGCGCCTTCGCCGGTGGGCTGGGCCTCCTCGGCGCCGGGCTCCCGCTCTTCGGCGGGCCCTTCGGCCGGAGCCGGCAGGGCCTCCACGAAGTCCGGCTCGAGGTCGTCGGTGAGCGCGGCCCCGACGTGCACGAACCCGCCGACCAGCCGGGCCGTCGTCGCCGACAGGGCCTGCTTGGCGGGGCCCCGGTAGGGCCGATGCTGGAGCTGCCGGCCCAGCTGCTTGAGGTACTGGCCCACCATCGCGTCGCGGGTGCGGGTCGTCAGCGGCCGCCCGGCCTCGGACCCCCCGATCTCCACGAACCGCGCGCCCGGCGCCTGGTCGAAGCGGCCCGCGGCGACGTCCGTGTCCCACCGCAAGGTGGCCCGCGAGGCCTGGTCCACCCACCCGCAGCCCTCGGCGCGAGATGCCCGAAGCGTCAAGTTGAAGCGCGCGCCGGCGCCGGTCAGCGACAGGAGCAGCGGGCGGTGCCCCGGCGAGCGGCCGGCGTCGCGGAAGGGGGGGTTCTGCTCGCGGAGCTCGAGGTCCGCGGCGACGACGGCGAGCATGGAGGGGGCCAGGGCGAACGCGAGGTCGTCGCCGGGCGCCACGACCACCGAGTCCGCGGGGACCTCGGGGCCCGGCAGCGTCCGGGCGGGGTACATGGCCAGCCGCAGGGCGTCGTCGCCGCTGTAGACCTCGACTCGGGCGGGGGCGACGCCCATGTCCTGCAGACGCCAGAACAGCAAGTCGCCCAGGGGCAGATCGGCGACCGCCTCGGCGCGCGCTTCGACCACCTCCCGGGCCAGCCCGCGGGCCGCTTCGGGGTCTGACCCCAGCTGCAGCTCCGCGCAGTCGGCCAGGTCGATGCGGTGGCTTCCGAAGCTCGAGCCCCGGGTGCGGATGGGCAGCACCGGCGATCCGGCTTCGCAGCCCACCTCGACCGCCGCGACGACTTGCGCGGTGCAGGCTGCCGAGGCGCCGCCGGCGGTCAGCTCCACGGGCACCGAGGTCGACAGGGACAAGCAGCTCTGGCAGTCGGGGAAGGCCTCGGGGCGGCTGAACGCCCACTCGCTGACGCCCGCCCGGGCCCGCAGGTCGCCGCGGGTTCGCTCCGTCGCGGGCAACACGGCCGCGTCGAGCAGCGGCTCCAGCGTGCGGTAGGGCAGCGCCACGACGACGCCGGCCTTGTTGGGGCCGAGCACGACCGACTGGGCGTCGAAGCTCGCGCCGCGCCCCAGGCCGTCGCAGGGGCTGCATTGAGTCAGCAGCGTGCCGGAGCCAGCCAGCACCGCCGTCATCCAGACGAGGCGAAGCGCGGTGTCGAGGCGGGGAGGAAGGGACACGGCCAAAGCCTGACGGGTGCTGCCCCGACGGGCAAGTCAGGGGGTCAGGGCATCAGGGGGACGAGGCCCGCGTCGCTCCAGGTCCACAGGTCGCCGGACAGGGGTCGTGGGCGGCGCCCGAAGCCCTGGGCCGCGGTCTCCGCGAGCCGTTGGCGCCACACGCCTTCGTCGCGGAGGATGAGCACGTAGCCCGCCGCCGGCATCGCGATGATCGGCCGTCCCCCGAGCGCCGCCGTCAGCCACTTCTGCAGGCGGGGACCCAGCAAGCGCCCGGAGTCGTACCCGTCGCCCGCCGCCAGCCGGAAGCCCAGCAGCCGTTCGTCGGACTCGTCGTAGATCTCCTCGAGCTCGGGCTGCCCCGAGGAGTCCAGGCGGGCGATGGCGCGCGTCAGCAGATCCAGAGGCGTGACGCCCCAGCGGTCGGCTTCCACGCGCGGGATGAAGGTCATCCGGTCCGACGAGTCGAGCACCGGGCAAGCCACCACGCCGTGGCCCTGGGGAACGCAGACGATGTCGAGCTCCTGGACGGCCTCGGCGCGGCGCAACACGACGCGCAGCCGGCCTTCCAGGTCCCGCCAATCGCGCCCGCCGTACTGATCCTGAGGGTCCGGGTGCTGCCGCAGGTCGAGCGCCGCCGCGGTCTCTTCGAGGTCGCCGTGGAGGAGGTAGCCGCGGTACAGGTCGCCCAGCTGGATGACGAGCCCACCGGAGACCAGCATCTGGCCCTCCAGCGACCAGGGCACGTCGCCGTCGCTGCGCCGATCGTTCAACAACTGGCACAACGCCAGCGGGAACTGCTCGGGCGCCAGTCGGTCCGACGGCGGGAGCCGCAGGGAGCCGAACACCGAGCGGATCGTCGGCATCACCTCGAACAGGCTCTCCACGGAGCCGTTGGCCATGGCGTAGACGAGGTGCTGGTCGTGGCCCAGCAGCAGGATCCACCAGCTGCGGACCGCCCCGCCTTCGCGCTCCGTCCACGCCCAGCTTCCGGCCCAGCCGTCCTCGCCCCACCGATCGAGCAGCACGGCGCGGCGGTCGAAGACCAACCCCCGGGCTTCGGCCAGGGTCTCAAACGCGTCGAGCATCCCCATGGGCCCCGACACGCCGACGGGCGCGGTCGTGATGGTGACCGCCACATCGAAGTCGTCGGGGGGCTGCAGGTGCAGGGGGTCGCCCGGGCCCAGCACGCTCCAGTCGCGCGGGTAGCGGACGGCGAAGCGGGGGTACGGGCCGTCGTACGCGGTGTGGCTGCGCCAGGAGTCGGGGGCCTCGGCTTCGGCGGGCACCGCGGGGACGGAGGCTCCGCCCATGGGCACGGCGTCGTCGGGTCTGGCAAAGACCTCTCGGAGCGCGGTGACGAGTCGGTGGGAAGGCATCCTGAGTCCCAGCCTAGCAGGGTCCGTGCCGACCTTTCGGGCACCCCGGTGGGCCCGTGAGGGGGACTCAGGTCACTTCGGCGGGGCCTTTTTCGGGGGGCCCGCGAAGGCCGTGAACCCGATGCCGGCGGTCAGCGGGAACTGGAACTGGTTGCCGCGGATCAGCTCGTAGGCCCGAGTCGAGAGGCTGAAGTCGAGGCTGGCCTTCTTGGCCAACTGCACCGTTGCGCCCATCGTCACGCCCGCCGTGGCGCGTCCCGAGTCGGTCAGCTCGGTCCCGTGCCAGGCCTCCGGCGTCAGGAAGCTGGTGTCCAACATCAGCCGCAGCCGCAGCTTGTCGAGGGGCGCGGGCAGCATGAGCGTCGGCCCCACGGAGCCCGCCACGGCGGACGAGGCCCGGTAGCCCTTGGGCGTCGCGTAGACCGTCGCTCTGACCTCGCCGCTGGCGAAGACGCCGAAGTTGGCGCTGGTCCAGAACACCATCGTGCGCAGCATCGGGGCGAAGGTGCCGCTGCCGAACTCGCGCCGCCGGTCGTCGGCAAACCCGCGCGTCGAGGGGTCGTCCGGCGGCCGCCCCGTGGGCACCGAGGCGCCGCCCCACACCCCGAGCAGCAGCCCGCCGACCCCGACGGGGGCGTCGGCGATGCCGAACCACAACCGCACATCACCCGGCCCGAAGGCCAGCCCGTCGCTGTGGTCGAAGCCGTCCCACGTCGGCTGGTACGGCGAGCCGTTGACCGACCACGTGGACGTGGTGTTCTTCAGGTCCAGGGGAATGCTCACCCCGAACTGCAGGCCCACCGGGAGCCCCAGCGTCACGCCGACCTGCGTCCGCACGAGTTGCGAGGACTGGTCCAGGGCTGGCGCTACGCCGCCGGTCTCCACGCACGCGGCGGACGGGAGCTCGGCGCACGTGGGCGCACCGCTCCAGTCCCCGCTGCCAAAGGCCAGCGAGAGGTCGAATTTGAGTTCACCGGCGGCGAGCCGCGGGTTCGTGTCGGACGCTCCAACCTGGAGCAGCGGGTTGCTTCACCCGCCTCAAGACGCGACCGCCGAGTGGGGAAGGCCCAGGCCCAGCACGAGGGCGGCGAGCCAGATGGGGGCGAGGTGCTTCACGGGAGGCAACTTAACGCCTCCGACGGATTAGGGCGCGACGATGCGCATCCACTTGATCGAGTCGAGCTCGGGGAAGTCGGCGTCGATGTAGGCGTTGCCCTCGGCGATGAGCCTCGCCTGGTCCGGGCCCCGCCCGGCGGGAGCGCCTTCGCCGTAGCCCACGTGGAGCTTCTCGGCGGTCTTCATGTCCCGCAGCTTCCCGAAGGGTGCGAAGCCCATCCCGTCCAGCCGCGTGTTGTCCCAGAGGTTCACGAACACCTGGGTCGTGCGGGTGTTGGGCCCGGCCATGGCGAAGGTGACGGTGCCCTTCGCGTTGGTCTGCGTCGGCGGATCGTCGGGGAGGTTGGCGTTTTGCCAGGCCGCGGCGACGGCGGGGTCCCCGTGGACGCCGAACTGAGCCACGAAGCGCACGATCACCCGGAAGATGGACGCGTCCTCGTAGTAGCCGATGCGCACGAGGTTCCAGAAGCGGTCAGCCGCTTGGGGCGCCCACGCGCGGGTGACGTCCAGCAGCATCACGCCCTTGGTCGTCTTGATCTTGACGGTGTAGGTCTCGGGCGCCTGCTCCGTCGCCAGGGACGGGTCCAGCAGCGCGGGGTGCGGGGCCTTCGCGGACAGCGCGGGCACCGCGAGCAGCAGCGCGAGGGCGACGAGCAGCGAGCGCGTCATCCGCCCGCCTTGAGCACGCGAACGGCGCCGTAGAGCACCATCGCCGGGGCCAGACCGCGGGCGCGGGCGCCCTTGATGCGCTTCGCCAGGGCCTTCGCCCGCTTGAAGACCGCGTCGTTGGACTTGCGGTAGGCGTTCCAGGCGTCGGACACCTCGGCGGACAGGCCTCGTGGCTTGGTGCCAAAGGTCCGCGTCACGTTCGCCGAGTCGATCTCCGCCACGGCCTTGGCCGCCAGGATCGAGCAGAGCTCCAACATGTTGGCCCCCAGGTCCGCGATGGCGCGCGCCTCCCAGCCATCGTTGGCGTCTTCGGGCAGCGCCAGCTGCCGGGCCGTCAGCATCTGGCTGTCGGCGCCCACCTTCTTGAGCAGCATTCCGGCCTGGAGCACGTCCAGGCCGGTGGTCTCCGACAGGCGAACTGCCTCGGCGGCCTCGGGCATCAACTCCAGCCCCGCGGCGCGCTCGACTCCGGGGACCCGGATGTTCCGGTTTCGCAGGTAGCGCAGACGCTTGGTGTGCTCGGACTTCTCGGAGCGGTCCATGATCCGCGACAGCGACTTCTCGTAGGAGACGAAGCCCTCGCGGAAGCGCTCCAGGACCTTCGGCGCGTCGAGCACGTCGATGTCTCGCTGCAGCAGCGACATCGCGAGCTGCGCGACGGCCGTCTCGACGTGCCGGAGCTTGACGTACTCCACCGACGCCCGGACCCCGTCGATGTCCCGCAGGAGCGACTTGAGCTCCCAGGTGTCCATGAGGTCGGCGGCGATGAGCGAGGCGTAGGCGATCTCGGTGATGTCACGTCCGGTCAGACGTTCCAGGCGCGAGAAGTGGGTCATGCCCATGGAGTCCACAAGCCGGTTCGTGATGACCGTGGCGGCGATCTCCGTGCGCAGCTGGTGGGTCAGCACGTGCTCGCTGAACTCGGCGGAGACCCGCGCCGGGAAGTAGTCCAGCAGCCACCGCTCGATCCACGGCGTGTCGAACCGCTCGTCGCTCAGCAGGGCCTCGTAGACCCGCATCTTCACGAACGGGCCGATCTTCGCCAGCTCAGGCCGGGACAGGCCTTCGCCGTTGCGCTCCCGGCGCAGGATCTCGCCGTCCTCGGGGACCACGTGCCGCGCCCGGTCGAGCCGGCCGTCGGCTTCCAGGTCGTTGATCAGCACCCGGAAGTCGTCGAGCTCATCGCTGGAGCGGGCCGCGTCGAGCGACAGCATCAGCGAGTGCATGTGGTTGTTGAACTGGACGTCGTCGGACACCTGCTCGGCGATGTCGAGCAGCACGGCGTTGCGCTCGTCCCGGGTGACCACGCCCGCCCGCTCGATGTCGCGGAACAGGATCTTGAGGTTCACCTCGTGGTCCGACATGTCGACGCCGCCGGAGTTGTCGACGGCGTCGGTGTTGATGCGCCCGCCGTGGGCCGCGAACTCGACGCGCGCGGCCTGGGTGAAGCCCAGGTTTCCGCCCTCGCCGATCACTTTGAAGCGCAGCGACTTCGCGCTGACGCGGACGGCGTCGTTGGCCGAGTCGCCGGCCTGCCGGTGGGTCTCGTGGCTGGCCTTGACGTACGTGCCGATGCCGCCGTTCCACAGCAGGTCGGCCTCCATCTTGAGGATGGCCTTCACGATGGCGTCGCCGCTGTGGTCCGGGGTGTCGAGGCGCAGCATCGACTGGGCTTCGGGCGTCAGCGTGACGCTCTTGGCGTGCCGGGGCAGCACGCAGCCGCCCTCGCTGAGCAACGACTTGTCGTAGTCGTCCCACGTGGACCGGGAGAGGTTGAACAGCCGATCGCGCTCGACCCACGACGCCCCCGCCTCGGGGTTGGGGTCCAGGAAGATGTGCATGTGGTTGAACGCGGCGAGGAGCTTCACCGTCTTGCTCAACAGCAGCCCGTTGCCGAACACGTCGCCCGACATGTCGCCGATCCCGACGGCCGTGATCTCGTCGACCTCGGGGTTGATGCCAACTTCGCGGAAATGGCGCCGGGCGCAGACCCATGCGCCCTTGGCGGTGATCCCGTACTTCTTGTGGTCGTAGCCCTGGGAGCCACCCGAGGCGAACGCGTCGCCCAGCCAGAACCCGTACTCCTCGGCGATGCCGTTGGCGGTGTCCGACAAGTGCGCGGTGCCCTTGTCGGCGGCGACCACCAGGTACGGGTCGTCGCCGTCGTACCGGACCACGTCCACCGGCGGGATCACGTGGCCGTCGACCACGTTGTCGGTCACGTCGAGGAGGCCGCGGATGAACACTTTGTAGTACTCGTCGGCGGCGGTGCGCGCCTCGCCCCAGGAGCCATACGACTGCTTGAGGATGAAGCCGCCCTTCGCGCCCACGGGCACGATGAGCACGTTCTTCACCATCTGGGTGTCCATGAGACCCAGGACTTCGGTGCGGAAGTCCGACGGCCGGTCCGACCAGCGCAGTCCGCCGCGGGCGACCGGGCCGCCGCGCAGGTGGATGCCCTCGACGGAGATGTGGTGCACGAAGATCTCGCGGTACGGCCGCGGGTCGACCATCTCCGTGACCTTGCTGCAGTCGATCTTCAGCGAGAGCGGGTGCCCATCCCGGCGCGCCGCCGCGTAGAAGTTGGTGCGAATCGTCGCCGACACGTGGTTCCACGCGCGCCGCAGGATGCGGTCCGAGGCGACCAGCTCCACGGTGTCGAGGTAGGCCAGGAACTGGCTCTCGTTCCGCTCGACGAGGCGCTGTCGATCGGGGTCGTCGACGGCGCCGATGGCCGGCTTGAACCGAGACCGGAACAGCCGCATCAAGAGGTGTGCGGCCTTGGGGTTGTGGCGCCAGGTGCGGTGGACGTTGGGCAGGGGGTCCGTGGCGCCCTGCTGCCGGGCGTAGGCGATGTAGGCGCGCAGCACGCCCACTTCGCGGTAGTCGAGGCCCGCGGTGAGGATCAGCCCGTTGAGGCTGTCGTCCCGAGCCTCCGCCGTCAGCACCGCTTCGAGCGCCTCGACCAGGCGTTCGGCCTGCTCGCCGAGGTCGACCATCTTCTCCTGGGGCACGACCCGGAAGGTGTCGACGAACCGGGCGCAGCCGTCGCCGTCCTTGACCGTCCAGGACGTCTGGTCGATGACCCGCAGCCCGAAGTGATCGAGCACCGGCGTGGAGTCGGTCAGGAAGATCTTCTCGGCCTGGTACAGCTTGATCAGCGTGACGCCGCCAACCAGATCGTCGGTCCCGCCGCCCACGGCGACGACCAGCTTCTTGTCGCCGGTCAACTCCTCGAAGTGAGCGACGTCCTCCACCGCGACGGTGGGGTCGCACAGCTGGGCGTAGTCGTGGGTGAACGCTGCTCGCCAGCGGCGGACGACGGCCTCCTCGCCTTCGAACCGGGCCTCCAGGAGGTGCCCAAGCTGGTCGTGCCAGGAGTCCGTGATCGCGGCGACGGCGGCCTGGATGTGGTCGTTGTCGACGGGGCGGAAGCCCTTCGGCGAGGTGACGTAGTACTGCAGCACGACGTTGCCGCCGGTGCCGAAGTCGAGCCGGGTGTCGACGTAGTTGGCGCCCAGGACCTCCATGAGCCGCGACGTGACGGCCTGCCGCAGCTCGTCGGTGTAGCGCTCCTTGCGGATCGACACGAGCACGAACGCGGCGCGATCTCCGCCGGAGCGGAGCACGTCGACGCCGGTCTCCTGAGCCTCCTCGGCCGTGATGATCAGCCGCAGTGCGCCTTCGATGGCTTCAGGCGGCGCCGTGAACAGGAACTCGACGGGGACGGCGCGGAACGCCTGCTCGAGCTTGTGCTCCAGCTGGGAGCCGGTGACCGCGGCCTGGGCCTCCAGGATGGAGTCGAGCTTCTCTCGAAGGATCGGGATCTTCGGGATCTCCTCGGAGATCGCCTTGTGCGTGTAGAGGCCGGCGAAGACCGCGATGCGCTCGGCGCCGTCGCGGGTGAAGCGCACCGCGATGTGGTCGATCTTCCCGGGGCGGTGGACCGCGGCTTCGCTGTCGCCCTTGCCCAGGTAGCAGACCTGGGTGCTGTTGAGCCATGCGGCCGCACCCACCGGGAACTCGATGGCGCGGTGGCCGTTGCGAGGCCGGGCGAGCCCCAGGAGGGTCTCACCGTCCGCGACCGCGCCCTCGTCGCCCCGCTCGAACTCCCCAAACCCGATGAACACGAAGTTGTCGTCCACGAGCCAGTGGAAGAACTTCTGAACCAGGGCCAGCTCCCGGTACAGCTCGTTGGAGGTGCCGTCGGTGAACTCGCTGAGGTGCGCGGCCAGGAACAGAGCCCGGTTGCGCATGGGCTGGAAGTCCTGGACCACGAGCCGGATGCGACGCAGGCGCTCCGTGACCTTGTGGGCGAGGGCTTCGAGCTGGTCGTCGGGCACCAGCGGCAGCTCGAAGTGCATCATCGACTCGAGCCCGGCCTCGCCTTCGGCGGCGCCGTGGGGCAGGGGGTCGACGTTCGTGACGTGGCCGGCGTCGTTCCGGTCCACCCGCAGGATGGGGTGGATGCAGCGGTAGGGCGGCAGGTTCCGGCTGCTCAGCAGGGTGTGCAGCGTGTCGAAGATGAACGCCTGGTCCGCCATGTTGGTCTGGAGGACCGTGCGGTCGAGGTAGTAGCCGTGGGTCGCCTGGCGCGGGTTGAAGGCTCGCACCTGCACCGGCTCGCTCCGGTCCAGGACCCAGCGCGCCATGTCCTCCCACTGCTTGAGCACGTAGGGCAGCTCCCGCGGCTGCAGGTACGCGTCGTCGCTGCGGTGGAAGAAGCCCTGGGCGATCAGCCCGACAATCCGTTGGTCGTCGGCGGCGGAGTCGTACGGCTCCAGCAGCGTGGCGACGTCCGGGCGCAGGCGCGCGGGCTTGGAGTTCGAGGAGAGCTGGGTCGTCGTCATGGGCGCAGGTTCCAGGCGCTCGAGGACTGCGGGGTCAGCGGGCGATGCCCGGGCAGTCGAGCGGCAAGTCGGCGGGATCCACGGGGGTGAGGGGGGTGCTGGTTGCTGTCGCCAGCGACCATTCCCACACCAGGGTGTAGCAGGTTGGGAGGCCGGTGGCACCGTCGGCGGGGTCGCCGCAGGGGCCGCAGAATGGCCGGCCGAGCAGCGTTTCCCACTCGGCGCAGAACGCGTCGGGGGCCTGGCCCGTCTCGTCCTGGCGGCGGGCGGCGTCGAACACCGCGACGAGGCCGACGCTCTGCAGCGCGGCCCCGCTGGAACTCAGGCGCGCCTGAATGCCGGCGCGGCGGACCGCGCCGCCGAGGGGGACGGGGAGCACGTCGCCGTCGAGGAGTTCGGCCGCCAGCTGGCGCTCGGTCACCGTCCAGGCGCCGAGGTCCGATGTCGGCTCGCACAGGTCTTGCTCCGACTCCCCGGGAAGGGAGAGGCCGGCGCGGGCGTCCCACAAGGACGGGTCCGCGGTGGCGCTCAGCTCCAGAAGCAGGTCTGGCTGGCCGAGGGTGCGCCGCCCCAGCGGCAGGTCGCCGGAGGGCAGGGCGAGGTGGTCGCGGTCCAGGGGGAGCCGGAACGTGGCGGTCAGCAGGTCCTCGGGGTTGGGGCCATGGCCGCCGAGCACCGGCACGTCGAAGGAGGTGGAGCCGCTGGCCTCGTCGAGGAACAGGCTGGCTTCGGCGGTGGCGGTGGCGACCGCCGGCCAGGGCTCCGTCGGGATCGCAGCGACGCAGCGCCCGGGCTCGGTCCACGCGGCGACGCGGGGCAGGGCGGGCTCGGTCACGTTGAGGTCCAGGCCGCCGACGGGGCAGACGCTGCAGGCGGCGAGCCACGGGGGCGTGGTCAGGGAGCTGTCGGGGCCCACGGACTGGAGGCCCAGCAAGGGCTGGTCGGCGCAACTCGTGGTTGCGATCGGTCGGTCGGGATCCGGAGGATCGGGGAGCTCCGGCCGGCAGCCGACCGCGCCCACCAGGACCCCGATCCACAAAGCCAGCGCTTGCGTCTTCACGGCCGCGGACACTAGCACGCAGGGAAGATCGCGCTCGGGCGGGCGCGCGTGGGGCGGGCGCGCTCCTCCTGCAGGCTCGCGGACTGGTAGCCTCCGGAGCGGAGGCCCGTGGGAGCGGGGCCCGGCTGGGGTGCTGGTGAGCCAACGGATCTTGATCGTCGAGGACGACCCGCACTTCGGGCGCCAACTGCTCGACCTGTTCGACTTCCTGGGCTTTACCCCCCAGGTGGCCGCCAGCGGGCCCGAGGGCGTCGCCGCGTTCGAGGCCGGCGGCGTCGACCTCCTGCTGACGGACCTGATGCTGCCGCTGATGAACGGCGTCGAGGTCGTGCGTCGCATCCGCAAGCTGCCGGGCGGCGACGTCGTGCCGGTCTTGATGATGAGCGCCGTCTACAAGAATCCGAAGATGTTCGAGAAGGAGTTGCGGGAACTCGGCGTGCTCGAGTTCCTGGCGAAGCCGTTCTCGCTCATCGACCTGGGCCGCAAGGTGTCGACCGTGCTCGACGACGCCATCGGGGACATCGAGGCGGGGATCACGGAGACCGGCAGCTGGCGCGTCGAAGAGCTCGACATGATGCTCGACGAGGACGCCCCGGACCTGGACGACGCCGGCGCCTTCGACCCGGCTCGGCTCGTGGCCATCGTGGCCGAGTTGTTCCGCGGCCACGGCGCCGGCCGGCTGGAGCTGAAGGCCCACGGGAGCAAGCGGGAGCTCTACTTCCTCAACGGACACCCGGTCTACGCGACCAGCGACAACCCGGCGGAGGAGCTGCTGACGGTGCTCGTGGACCTGGGCCGACTCGACCCGCGGCAGGCCGGCGAGATCTACGGCCGGGCGGCGCAATCGGGGCACTCGGCGCGGGACCTCCTCATCGAGTCCGGTGTCGTCGGGCAGCACAGCATCCTAGAGGCCGAGCGCGAGCGCGTCCGCCGTGTGCTCGTCGGTGCGTTCGAGTGGGCCGCCGGGGAGTACACCTTCGAGGCTGGCGACGACTTCGTGGACTCCGTGCCGGTGCACGAGGTGAACCCCCTGCCGTCCCTGATGCAGGGCGTGGCCCGCCACGTGCCGCTGGACTGGCTGGAGGGGGAGTTGGCGGAGATCGAAGACCGCTACGTCGGCTTCGGCGCCCGGTTTGCCCGCCTGTCGGGGTACTTCGAACCGCCCCCGGACCTTCGCCCCACGGTCGAACTCATCGACACCGGGGCCTCGGTCATTGAGATGCTGGCCGACGCCGGCGAGCGGCGCGCCGCCTTCGCCCCGTGGCTGTGGTTGATGCTCAAGCTGCAGGTGCTGACGGCGGAGGCCAGTGGGTCGATCAGCGGCCCTCAGCAGCTGGCCATTGGCACCTCGTCCGAGAGCTTCGCTGGCGGCGAACTCGCGCCCCCGCGGTTCCTGCCCGAGGAGGAGCCGGGGCTCGGAGGCGATCCGGCGGTCGAGGCCTTGCTGGCCGAGTACCTCGGCAACATGGACAAGGACTTCTACGCGTTCCTTGGGGTGGTGCGGACCGCCCACACCATCGAGATCCGCCTGGCGGTGGCCGAGCGACGCGCCCGGTACGACGTCGACGCGCTGCCCCCCGGCACCCCGGCCAGCGTGCGCACCAAGGCCCAGGAACTGACCCAGCGGCTCGAGAAGGCCTGGGGAACCCTGGCCGACGAGAACCGCCGGGCCATCTACGACGAGATGATGGGCCGCCGCGAGGACCGGCTGCGGGCCCAGCGACGTCAGGGCCGGGATCATGCCCGCGCGATGTTGGAGGCCAACGATCCCGCCGGGGCCGAGAAGGCGCTGCGCGCGCTGCTGGCGGCGGACCCTCGGGATGCCCACGTGCTGGGTCTGCTGGGCCGCGCGCTGGTCGACGGTGGGGACGACGGCCGCAGCGGCGAGGCGCGGGCGCTCCTCGAGCAGGCGGCGGAGCTGCGCCCCCGCGACGCCTCGCTGCTGCGGGCGCTGGCCGAGGCGTGCCGGCGGCAAGGGGACTCACCCGGGCTGGCCGACGCCGCCGATCGGCTGCGGCAGATCGACCCTGGCGATCCGTGGCTCACCGCGCGGGGCCTGTAGTCCGAACCGAGCCGGGGCACCCATAGCTCCTCCGGGGGCACGCGGCGCCCGGTCGGGCCCGTACAATGCCGCCCCGATGCGCCTGCTCCCGATCCTGCTCGCCGCCCTGTTGCTGCCTTCTTCCGCGTCCGCCGCGGGGGTGATGGGCGGCTCGCTCAACCGAGTGGGGGTGAAGTCCCACAACGCGGCCGGCGGCTGGCCGGACTTCATGTACGTCTGGGAGGGCCTGTCGAAGGAGAAGGTGGCGTTGGGCCCGCGGGTGGACCTGCGCGCCTGGCCGCTGACGCTGGGGCTGGGGTTGCACGCCCGGTTCTCCCTCGTCGACAGCAAGAAGTTCTCGCTCGCCGCGCTGGCGCACCCGTCCATCGCCCTGGCGGCGTTCGGCGGCGCGAAGGGGACCTACCCGGTGAACTTCGGGTACGGGCGCTCCCGCACGTTCCGGTTCAGCTTTGGTCCCGTACTGGACTTCGGCCTGCTCGCGTCGATCCACATCAACCCGCGCTGGCACGTGATCATCAACTGGGAGAACCCCGTGGCCTTCTGGGTCTGGACGAACCCGGCGGCCTGGTACATCGAGTGGCCCTTCGTCTTCAGCGGCGGCATCGAGTACGACGCCTTCCACGCGACCTCGCTGTTTGCGCGGGTCGGCGGCGGGCCGACCGTCGCGTTCAGCGGCGGCAACCAGCTGCTCGGCTTCAACTGGCACATCCAGGTCGGCGCGCAGTTCCGCTACTGAGCGGGCTCAGGGTTTCGTCACGGCTTTCAGCAGCGTGACCATCTCGGCGTACTCGGCGTTGTCCGGATCGCACTCCTCGGCCATGCGGGCTCGCTTGAGGGCTTGCTCGCGCTGGCCCACGGACTTGAGCGCGTAGGCGGAGTTCGCGAACGCCAGGCACAGCGACGGCTCGGTCCGGATGGCGGCCTGCCAGGCGGACAGAGCGTGCTCCACCTCCCAGTCGTAGAACCGCGCGTTGCCGGCCCTCACGAGGTCCAGGGCGGTCGCGTCTTCGGCCGCCGCGGCGTCTTCGAGGCGCCGGCGCAGGTCGGTGATCTCGCCCTGGAAGTCCGCGATGTACTTGGGTCGGCCCGGCTCGGGCCACTCCACGCCCATCCACTCCCAGAGCCGGTCGTCGGGGGCGGCGCGCGAGGACAACTCCTGCCGCCGCTGTTGAACCCAGGCGTCGACGTCCACGGAGCGAGCGCCGTCGAGGCCGACCTCGCGATCGAGCAGGAACCGCACGATCTCCCCGGCGATGACGAGGTTGCCTTCGATGGACGGGTGGCAGTGGTCGTAGACCAGGTCGTAGCCGATGAGGCCTGTCTCGCTGAGGTCGCGGAACGTCTGCTCGATGTCGAGCACGCCGACCACGCCGCGGGTGCCCTCGAGCTTCAGGATGGCCTCGGTGACCGACGGCACCACGCGGTTTGGGTACTCGGCCAGCCGCCGTGCCCGGTCGAACAGCTCGCGAGCCCGGGCAGGGTCCGCCATCACGGTGAGGTTGGCCATGAAGTACAAGGCCCGCGGGTCTTCGGGCTGGAGGGTCAGGGCCTCTTCGACGAGCTTCCGTGCGGACGCCTGGGACACGTCGGCCTGGACGATGGCCGTCGCCTCGTCGAGCAGCTCGTTGACCCGCTCGCCGTCGGGTCCCTTCCAGGGGAACCACGCGGGGTCCTGGTAGTCGTTGGGCGCCGGGTTCATGAGCAGGACGGGGGTGTCGTGCTTCCGGGCCCGCTTGAGGATGCGGCGGATGTTGTGGGTGTAGGTGCCGGCGGCGTAGTCGGCCTCCAGCTCGCCCATGCGGGCCCGGTCCTCGCGAGGAATGGCGACCAGGTCGTCCCGGCCCATGGCCGGGATCTCGGGGATCGGATCGAGCGCCGGGTCGACCTGGGTCCCGAAGCCAGCCCGCGCCTCGCGCTCTTCGGCGCCGCCCAGAATCGGCTCGCCCTCGTGCTTGAACATGGCCGGCTCGACTTCGGCCTCGGGGCCCCCGCTGTCGCGGATGGCGTCGATGGCCTCGGAGCTGAGGAACTGGTGGAGCGCCGCGTAGATCCGCGACCACGAGAGCCGTTGGTTCCACCGGAGGACCTTCGTGTAGCGGGCGTGCTCTTCAGGCGCTTTGAACGACTTCCAGGACGCCAGCTCCAGCAGCTCGTTGTTGCCGGAGTAGATGATCACCAGGTCCCAGTCGCTGTAGTCCCACAGGTACTGGCTCGCCCACGCCAGCTGCTGGCTGGACCAGGCGACGGTGCCCAGGTTGAGCACCTGCACCTCGCGGTCGGGCAGCGCGGTCTGCAGCAGCTGCTCGACCCGGTGAGGGAACGCCCCGGGCTCCAGCACCCCGTAGCCGTGGGCGGCGGACCCCCCGAGCACGGCGATGCGGTAGGCGCGGTCGGCGCCGGGGACGGCGAAGGGTCGGAAGTGGCTGGACTGGCCGGAGCGCAGGAACTGGGCCCCGTCGACCTCGCTGACGTGCCACAGGGGCGGCGCCAGGATGTGGTCGGGGAACCAGGTGTTCGTGCGGGCGGGGAGGGGGTCGACCTGGAAGGCGGCGAGGCCGAGTTCGAGCCCCAGCAGGACCATCACGACGGCCAGCCCGCTGAAGGCGATCTTCTTGCCCAGAGAGAGCTTTCGAGGGGGTTGTTCCGCCGTCACGGAGGGCAGCCTAGCCAGTTGAGCGCGGCGCCGGGGGCGGAGCCCTCGCTAGTCGATCTCGAGGTTCTTGATCTTGTCCGTGGACGCCTCGGCGCCAACTTCCCGTTCCTTGCGGTTCTCGACCAGGCGCGTGTACTCGATGACGCGGCTCTGGCGCACCATGTTCCAGGCGTCGGTGCGGGTGTCGACCATGAGCGACTGCACCGTGAAGGGGTCGGACCAGACCCAGGTGCGCTCTTCGCCGGGCTCGACCCAGACGCCGTCCATGTGCACGCGGGGCAGCGGCTTGGACGAGTACTCGGGGGTGCCGTACTTCGCCTCGAAGCGCTGCTGAAGCTCCCGCCCCTCCTTCTTGGTGAGGGGCGCCGCGTAGAAGACCTCGACCCGGTACAGCTGCTCCCGCCAGAACTTGTACTTCACGGTCGCGATGGCCGACCGCTCGCCCGGCGGCGGGGCCTCGATGAGCAGCTTCACGTCGCGGTCGGCGGTGGGGAGGTCCTCCATCGCCAGGCCGCGGACGTGCTGCATCGGCACCGGGGCAATGCCCCACAGGACCTTCCGGTACCCCGCCGGCAGCACCGCGTCGCCGCCGCGGCCGGGGATGTCGTTCCCGATGGCGTCCAACGGCATGCTCGAGATGTTGGCCCCGCGGGGCGTGCCCTGAGCGAGCACGGCGGCGGGGAGCAGGGCGAGCAAGGCGAAGAAAGTCCGTGAAGTCATGAGCCGCCGAGTCTAGCAGTGCCCCTGCCGCGCCCCGTCACTCGGCCGCCGTCGAGCAGGGAATGGAGTCGCCGGGGTCGTGCTCGGCGGTGGCCCAGGCGGTGGCCACGAACCCGTGGGGGCCGCCGACCAGGCAGTGGGCGAGGCCGGCTGGGACGCGCACCGTCTGGGGGCGGTCGGCGGCCAGCGTCAGGGTGAGGCGCGCGCCGGTGGCGGGGTCCAGGAGCTGGAGCTCGGCGGCGCCGTCCACGACGGTGAACCACTCGTCCATGCGCCGGTGCAGGTGGTCGCCGCGCCGCACGCCGGCTTCGCCCCGGACGACGTACAGCTCGCCGAAGCGGGCGGTGGCGGGCAACTGGGAGCCGCCCAACGCGACGTGCAGCCAGCCCCGCTCGTCGGCGCTGCGCCGGCCGGCGAGGACTTCGACGGAGTCGAGCAGATCGGTCACGCGGCCCTCCGGGCGTCGAGGGTGCGGCGGAGGCCTTCGTCCAGGGACATCGACGGCCGATGGCCAAGGACGTCGCGGCAGCGTCGGGTGTCGGCGAAGAACCGCTCCACCTCGCCGGGGCGGGTGGGGCGTGCTCCGGCCTGGATGAGTTCGGCGGGGGCGCCCGCCAGCTCGAAAATGCGCTGGACGATGTCGATGACGCGGCGCTCGTCCCCGCCGGCGACGTTGACGATGCCGGTGAGGTCGGGGGCGACCGCGCAGCGAAGCAAGCCCAGGGCGGTGTCGTCGACGTAGTTCAGCTCCCGGGTCTGCAGCCCGGTGGTCATGGGAAACGGACGGCGGGCGAGGGCTGCGTCGATGGCGGCGGGCACCAGCTGCCGAGGCCGCTGGCCGGGTCCGTAGGTGAGGAACGGGCGCGCCACGATGCCCCCGGCGGCCACGGTCTCGCCGGTCGCCTGGAGCTTCGCCCGGCTGTAGGGGGAGACGGGCTCCGAGGGCACATCGTCCTCGGCGAAGGGGGCCTCGATGGTGCCGTACTCCTCGCAGGTCCCCACCTGCACGAAGCGAGCGGCTCCGGCGGCGGCGCGCAGGTTCCGGGTGCCGTGCACGATGACAGCCTCCATCTGGGGCCACAGGGCTTCGTCGCGGGCCACGTTGACTGGGGCAGCGAGGTTCAGCACCACGTCGGGCGCGTCGATGGCGCGCTCGACGGCCGCGGCGTCCCGTACGTCCAGATCGGGCGCGATCACGATGGCGCCGGCCTCCACGGCGAGCGCACACAGCCGCCGGCCGATGAACCCCCGAGCGCCGGCCACGAACAGCCGCCGGCCCGTCAGCGCGGCGGCGAGGTCCGCGGGGACCGCGCCGTCGATCAGGCCTTCTCCATCGCCGCCGCGATCGCGGTCTTGAGCTCGCCCGAGTCCTGCATCTCCTGGACGATGTCCGAGCCGCCGATGAACTCGCCGTCGACGAAGACCTGGGGGATGGTCGGCCAGTCGGTGTACTGCTTGATGCCGGACCGCAGGGCCGGGTCCGCCAGGACGTTGCGGTGCTCGACGGGCACGCCGTGGCTCATGAGGATCTCGCCGACCCGGGCCGAGAAGCCGCACTGCGGCGCGCTGGGCGACCCCTTCAAGAAGACGACGACCGGGTTGCCCTTCACGAGGGCCTCGATCTCGGCTTGCACGTCGTCGGCGCTGCGGGCCGGCGGCGGGGGCTCAGGCTTGCGCGCGGGCTCCGGCGTCGAGGGCGCGGGGCGGTAGGCCTGCGCCGGGCGCGGGGGGATCGGATCGCCACCGACGATCGGCAACAGCTTCTTGATGCGGGAACGAATGCCCATTTGAGGCTCCTTCGGCGGGATCTGCTGCGGCCGGGTATATCAGGCGCATGCCCTGTGGGGCGATGACCGCCCCCTCAGCTTTCATACCCCGGAGCCTTCGTCCATGAGATTCGCTGATCGGGTGGCCCTGATCACTGGCGCTTCGCGCGGCGTGGGGGCGGCAATCGCCGTCGCCCTTGCCCGCGAGGGCTGCAAGATCGTCGCCGCCGCCAAGACCCTCGACCCCCACCCCCGCCTCGAAGGGACCCTCTACGACACCCACGAGGCCGTGACCGCCGTCGGCGGTGAGTGCGAAATCGTCCAGGTGGACGTGCGCTACGAGGACCAGGTCGAGCGCATGGTCGAGATCGCCATGGAGCGATTCGGCCGCATCGACTACCTCATCAACAACGCCGGGGCGATCTTCTGGGCGCCCGTCGAAGGCTGGCCGGTCAAGAAGTTCGACCTGGTCATGGGCGTGAACGTGCGCGCCGCCTTCCTGTGCTCGCGGGCGGTCATCCCCATCATGCGCAAGCAGGGGTTCGGCCACATCGTGATGATGTCGCCACCGATCAACCCCAAGGCGGCGCCGGGCAAGGCGCCGTACCTCATCAGCAAGGTCGGCATGACCATGGTCGCCATGGCCATCGACGCCGAGTGCGGCGATGAGGGGATCGCGGCGTCCGCGCTGTGGCCCGTGGCCGGCATCCGCACCGCCGCGACCATGAACCTCGCGCCGGGCAACGAGGAGGGGTGGCGCACCGTCGACATCCTCTCCGACGCGACGCTCGAGCTGCTGGGCAAGGACCCGCGCAAGACGCGCTTCAAGGCTTGGCTGGACGAGGAGATCCTGGCCGAAGCCGGGGTCACCGACTTCGACCAGTACGCCTGCGTCCCGGGCAGCAAGCCGGGGCCCATGTCGATCCTGCTGGTGGACCCCGACTACAAGGCGTAGCCGCTGGTTACTCCTCGACGAGGCGGTACCAGGCCTGAACGGGGTCGGGCACCAGCACCGTCGTGATGTCGATCTGCTCCATGGGCTCGATGTCGGCGACGTCGGCCCAGGGGCCGTCGTCGGTCTCACCTCGCTGCACGACGTAGGCGACGCCGGGTTCCAGGGCGGCGGTGGTGATGGCCCAGCCGCCGTCGGTGAGCTCCGTGGCCGCGCCGCCGAAGGGCCGGGCCAGGGGCTCGCCCAGGAAGTTGCCTTCGCCGGGCGTCCAGACCGACTTCCAGTAGGCCTCCACGACGGTGTCGCCGCCGACGTAGTGGGGCAGGAAGACGGTGGGGTCCGGGAACTTCGCGGGGTAGTTGCAGGGCTCGATGGGCGTGCCGTAGCTGGCCGTCGCGCCCGAGCGAAGCCACTCGATGGCGCTCATCTGGGACGACGTCGGGATCTGCCCGCCGAAGGACGTGAGGTGGTCGGCGACGGCGCCGGGCCGCCAGCCCAGGGTGTCCAGGTCGGGCACCTCGACGAGGCCGGTCCAATAGAACAGCAGGTCGTCTTCGTTGGCCAAGGCGTCGGCGGTGCCGTCGCTGCTGTCGATGTAGGTGAAGTCCAGGCGGTCGGCCCAGGTGTCCTCGGCTTCGGCGAAGGAGGCGAAGCGACTGCTGCGGGCCTCGTCGCTGGTGCGGATGGCGAAGCCGCGGCCCCGGGGGAACGTGGAGTCCGAGGCGACCCCGCGGTCGATGAGGGCCTGGGCCTCGGGCAGGGTCTCGGCGGCCAGGACCATGGTCGGCCGGACGCCGTGGTCCGTGAACGGCGTGCTGCCGTCGGAGTCGTAGCTGTCCGCCGGGGCCGTGGGGTTGCAGGGCGGGCCGGGCTGGCACCACCGCTCGTGGAAGCCCAGGGCAAAGGCGGCCGAGACCGCCATGCAGTCGACGGTCTGCGGTGTGACCGACGTGAGGACCAGGGCCTGGATCTCGTCGCCGAAGGCCGCGTCGAGTTCGTCGTAGACGAGCTGAAAGGCGTCGCGGCCCAGGTTCGGGCCGGTGCCCAGGGACAGCTCGATGCGGTGGGCGGCAGGGATCGAGCGGGCGGCCATGTAGGCGTCGGCGATGGCGGCGGACACGGGGTCGTCGAGGTTGACCAAGACGCCCAGCTCGTCGGCGGTGATGGAGTGGCGGGGGAGCTGCAGCCCGAGCGGCTCGCCGGGCGGGGGGCCTGTGGGGGGCTCGGGTTCCGGGTCGGGCGTCGAACAGCCGAGCAGCAGCAGAAGGGGCAGCCAGGGTCGCATCGGTCCATCGTAAGGGGGCGGAGCCGGCGTCGGACACCGGGCCCGTCGTTTGATTCCGCGGTCGCCGCGGCCCCGGCGGGCTAAGGCCGGCCGCGGCCTGCCGGCTGAAACTCCAGGGGTGGGGAAGTTGTCGCCGAGTCCCGCCGTGGTGGGTCGCCTGCTCGACCGGGTCCTGGTTCCGCGGACGCTGCTGGCCATGGTGGCCACCGCGCTGCTGTGCCAGGGGCTGGTGGCCTTGGGGAACGGAGGGGTCGAAGCCCTGCTCGTCGGCTCCCTCGACACCCTGGCGCTCGACGGGGCCTCGCGCTGGCGGTTTGAGATCGGCGACCCCATGGGGCTCGACCTGCGTCGGCTCGACCTGCGTCGGCTCGGCATGGCGCTGATCTGCATCGCGGCAGCGGGCCTGGCGGTCGGCGTGCTCTGGCCGCGCCGGGCCCTGGGGGCCCACGCCCAGCCGCTGCTGTTCGGGCTGGTCGTCCTCCCCGTGGTGTTGATGAGCCTCGTCCCGGCGCTGCTCGCGGCGGTCCTCGGGGAGCCGGTGGGCGGCTTGGTCGTGGCCCTGTGGGCGGTCGTCGTGCTGCAGGCGGGAGCCTTCGTGGACCGCGTTCGGGGGCAGGCCCCGTGAAGCGCGGAGACGGGCCGCGGGGGGCTCGCTCGGGTGTTCGAGGCCGTGGATCGGACCCTGGGCGCGACCGTCGCCATCAAGCTCCTGCACGAGCACCTCGCCGACCAGGTCCTGGTCCGCGAACGCTTCCGTCGCGAGGTCGCCATCGCCCGGACCCTGCAGCATCGGGGGATCGTCCGCGTGCACGAGCTGTACGAGGATGGCGGCCGCATCTTCTTCTCCATGGAGCGGCGCGCCGGGCTGGATCTCAAGGAGCACGTGCGGGTCCACGGGGCCTTGAACGCGGCCGCGCGCCGCGACGTCGTCGAGCAGATCGGGTCGGCGCTGGCGGCGGCCCACGACGCGGGCGTGGTGCACCGGGACATCAAGCCGCACAACGTCTTCCTGGCCCCCGACGGGCGGGTCACGGTGCTCGACTTCGGGCTCGCCCGCGTCGAGACCTTCGCTGGCCTCACGGCGACGTCGGTGGTGCTGGGCACGCCCGAGTACCTGGCCCCCGAAGCCCTGGGCCGCCTGCCCGTCGACGGCCGCGCCGACCTGTACTCCCTGGGCGTGCTGTGGTTCGAGCTGGCGACCGGCGGACTGCCGTTCGGCCGGGCGACCCACCTGGAGGTGCTGCGTCGCGCCGCCGACGAGGATGGGCCGGCGCCCGAGGGCGACGACGTCGACTCCCACGAAGCCGCCTGCATCCAGGCCCTGCTGCGCCGGGAGCCCGACGAGCGCCCCGAGTCGGCGGGGGCGCTGCTGCGGCGGCTCCGCTCCCCGGCGGCCGTCGTCGAGCGGCCCGCGCTGTCGTGCCGGACTTGCGGTGGCCGCCAGGAGGCCGCGGAGTTCTGCTGGTCGTGCGGCTCGTGGCTGCACGGCGACGCCCGCGGAGGGTCCTTGTTGGTGCTCTTGCACGGGGACGGCCAGGACCTGGAGGCGAAGCTGGCGCCGTTTGGCGTCTGGCCGCGCGACGACGTCGACGCGGAGGTTGCGCTGGCGCGGCGACCGAGCGCGGTGCTGGCCGACCTGAACCCGGGGTTCGGGCGCCTGCTTCAGCGCGAGTTGCTGGCCGCCGGGCTGACGACCGAGCTCCGAGACCGCGCGGACGTCGGCCTGGACCTGATGGGCGGCGGCCAGCTGCCGGGGTCGGTGTTCGGCCTGGGGATCCTGGGTGGCTGGGCGGCGATCTGCGGGGGGGCGGCCACCCTCGCGGGCGTGCCCGGCCTGATCGTCGCGCTGGCGTCGGGGCCTCCGATCGCGAAGTGGATCCTGCGCGAGGGGCACCGATTCGTGCTGCCGGCGTTCGCCCTGGCCGCGGGCCCCGAGCAGACCGACCCCCTGGCCGACCGGTACCGCGCATTCCTGGATTCCGTGCAGGACGCGGCGTGCCGCCGGCTGGGGGCGAAGCTGCTGCGGGCCGCGAGCCGCGTGCGGGCCGCTGTGGCCCAGACCGAGCTTGGGGCGGCGAGCCTCCGGCGGGTGTTGGGCCAGACGGTGGGGGAGGGCCTCGACGCCCTGGAGGCGCTGGAGCCCGTCGAGCAGTTGCTGGCCGAAGCCGACCCCCGGGAGCTCGTGGAGGCGTTCGAGTCGGCGCGCGCCCGCGGCGGGGCCGATCTGGGTGCCCGGCGCGACGCCGTGGAACGCCTGGAGGAGCTGGGGCGCCGCCGGGAGGCCCGGGTGCAGCACATCCTGAGCCTGGTCGACCGCCTCGACGCGCTGCGCATCGACCTGATCGAGGAGGGGAGCGTGGACGTCGATCTGGGCATCGCCGAGGCCGCTCTGGCCGCGGAGTCCGAGGCGCTGTTGGGCGCCCGCCGGGAGCTGCGGGCGCTGCTGGGGCCCGCGGGATGACCGTTCGCTACCGCGACGTCGTGTTCGCGCGGCTCCCTCGGCTGCTCGTCGCCGCGCCTCTGCTGCTGCTGTGGGCTGTGGGTTCAGCCTGGCTCGTCGGGGGAGCGGCGGACGGGCTCTGGATCGACTTCCTCCACACGCACCGGGAAGAGGAGGCGGAGTGGGACTGCACCTTCCTCTTGCACGCCACCCAGACCGCGGCGCGGGGGCTCGGTCCCGGGGACCTGCAGTCCAAGCTGGGTCGCAAGAACCGATTCCGTTGGTGCGGCGGGTTCGGTCCCCGCTGAGCCAGACAGGCCTGTCTACCAGCGCCCCACGATCGCCAGCCCGCCGACCGTCGGCACCACCCGCAGCGCCGCCTCCTCGGGCACGATGCGTTCGGCGTCGAACACGAGGATGGCCACGGCGAGGGCCGTGGAGTCCAGGAACGCCGCGAGGCCCGTCACCAGGTGCGTCGCCACCGAGAACCGGACCGCGTGCCCGAACCGCCCTTGCAGCGGCACGATGCCCAGGTCCTTGCGCACCCCCCTCGCGGTCTCGTTGAGCACCACGGCGGTCGTGAGCGACGTCGCCGTGGTCCCGATGGACAAGAAGCCCTCGGCCAGCAGCCACCCCGCGAACGCCTCGCCCCGCATGTCCCCGCGGATGCCTGCGTTCAGGCCCCCGTAGATCCCGGCCTTCGCCAGCTCCATCCCGCCGGCCACCCCGTGCATCGCCGCGGAGATCCTCAGGGGCTCAGTCAGCCGCGCGCACGCCACGCACGCTAGGGGCTGCGTCGTCGCGGCCACCAGGCCGGCCCCCAGGTTCATGCCCGAGAACCCGCCGTGGGCGATCCCCTGGGCCGTGAAGAGGTCGGCGCGGGCCAGGCCGGGCACCAACAGCAATGCGAGCGTCAGCCACACCTTCACGCGCGCTCCTGCACAAGCCCTTGACCGCAGCTTTGCGACCGTCGTGTCTACAGCCTTTATAGTGGCGCCCGTTTCGCCGGAGGGCACCCCCTGACCGTTCGCCGCGAGACTCGAGGAACGCCATGCTGAACCGGATCGCCCCCGCCCTGCTCGCCCTGTTCGTCGCCGCCCCGGCGGCTGCCCAGACCGTGCACGTCCACGCCGAGCCGCCGCTCAACGCCGCCCCATTCCTGCAGGGCGCGTCCGACGACGAGACCCTCGACGAGCTCATGGAGCTCGCCACCGAGGGCCAGCAGAACGCGATCAAGCTGTACTGGAAGTCCCAGACCAGCGCCGAATTGGACGGCGAGAAGGCCTACAAGATCGGCCGCAAGGAGATCGACGTGCCCCTGGGCAAGTTGATCCTCGAAGGAGGCTGGGTCATCCCCGCCTCGCCGTCGTCCATCGACCCCGCGGACTCCGAAGGCATCGAGGTCCCCGAGCGGCAGTACGTCAGCGCGATCTACCTCGGCGAAGGGCACTTCGAGTACACGCCGCCCAACGATTCCGAGCGGTGGATCATGAACTACCACCTCGCTCAGCTGAACAACCGCAAGTACAGCGACGTCGACAAGATCGACATCGCCATCGCCGGCGGCGTGGCGCTCGGGTTCAACGGCAAGTGGCGCGCCCTGCTCGAAGAGGGCAGCGAGGCCGGCGCCATCGACAAGAAGGAGCTGGCGACGGCGGAGAAGCTGTTCAAGAACCGCGGTGAGTTCCTCGCGCCGACGGCGGCCCTTCAGGACACCGCCGACCGCTTCAACGGCACCGAGCGCGACTTCCTGATGCTCGACGTCAGCACCAAGGACATCAAGGGCGTCCCGGCCATCACCTACAACTACGACCCGTCCAACGTCGAGGGCGTCGACCTCGCCGTGCTCAAGCGCTACGCGCTGAACCGCGACTCCATCAGCTTCGCGCCCCTGGGCCGCTGGTTCGCCGAAGACCAGAGCCAGGGCCGCAGCGAGCAGGAGCTGGGCTACAGCCGCCTCGAGCAGAAGATCGACATCGAGCACTACGTGATGGACATGACCATCTACAAGGACGACCAGCTCAACATGTGGGGCATGCGCAACGACGGCACGATGCGCATCAAGATGACGCGGCCCACCCGGACCTTCGAGTTCGGCCTGCTGCGCTACTACAACCGCGAGCCCTTCCGGTTGCTGATGCTCGCCGACGAGAACGGCACCCCGGTCGACCACGTGCACATCCGCTCGGGCGCCAGCGCCGAGTACGGCGGGGGCAGCGTCCTGGTGGACCTGGGCAAGACCTACGAGGCCGGCGAAGTCATCACGCTGCAGTTCCGCACCGAGGGCCTGGTGGTCGAGACGCGGACCCAGCCGCCCATCGGCATGGACGCGGCCGCTGCCGCGGGCGCGGTCACGAACATCATCAACTACCGCCTGCCCATCGGCGCCTCCTGGTTCCCCACCTTCGGCAACTTCGGCGACGCGTTCACCTTCGACTGGGTGTTGCGCCTGCCCAAGCCCATGAACGCGGCGACGTCGGGGACGATGGTGAACTTTGACAGCAGCGGGGACATGAACGTCCTGACCGTGCGCGAGAACATCCCGGTGTTCTTCCCCGCCATCGTCTTCGGGCGCTTCACCGCGCGCGAGAACGACCCGGACTACGACAAGGGCGAGACGAAGATCCGCGTGTTCATGCACCCGGGCTTCGACAAGGAGGCCCAGACCTACATCGACGAAGCCGAAGGCGTGCTCGCCTACTACACGAGCCTGTTCCAGAAGCCGTACCCGTGGCCCGAACTGGACATCGTGCAGATGCCCCTGGGCGTCGGCTACGCGCAGGCTCCGTCGGGCCTGGTGCAGATGGCCGGCGAGGCGTTCATCCCCAAGACCACGCTCGTCAACGTCTACAACGCCGACGACCAGATGCTCGACATCCGGGACAACTTCGTGCCCCACGAGATCGCCCACTACTGGTGGGGCCACATCGCGGGCTGGGCCGACAGCCGCGACCAGTGGGCGTCGGAGACGCTGGCCGAGTTCACGGCGGCGCTGTACGTCGAAGAGCGCGAGAAGCTCAAGAGCGGCGACCGCAACGACATGAGCGGCTACGAGACCCGCAAGGGCCGTTGGGGCGCCCTGGGCCGTCGAGGCCACACGTTCAAGCGCACGGGCCCCCTGTGGGTCGGCAACCGCACCGGCGAACGCCGCCAGTCCACGGTCTACGCCCGCGGCCCGCTGATCATGGACATGCTCCGCTCTGAGTTGGGCTACGAGACGCTCATGAACTTCCTGCGCACCCTGAACCACCTCAGCGCCAGCCACGAGAACAAGCTCATCACCGAAGACATCCAGGTCGTGCTGGAGAAGGTGATGCCGGGCACGAAGTTCGACGAGTTCGTGCAGCGCTACATCAAGAACAACGAGCCGCTGCCCAACGACCCCAACGTCAAGAAGGCCGCGAAGCTGGGCAAGGCCAAGTACTGACCGGCCCTCGGGGGCCCGGCCGGGCCCTCAGGCCATCGAGGCGTCCGCGTCGTCCTGCACGCCCGTGAACAGGGCGGCGACGGGGTCGAGCTGGGGCACCTGCGAACGGCGCAGGACGTTGCGAACCGACGCGCCGTAGCGCCCGCCCCGCCGCTCGGCGAGGTCGTAGTCCACGGGCGCCACCGGGATCCCGTTGCGGTCGGTGAGGATGCGCACGCGCGGCCGGTGCAGCTGCTCCCGATCCCGCGGTGACCGCGCCACCACCGCCACCTCGCCGGTGTCCAGGACCACGATGGTCCCGACGGGGAAGGGCCCCATCATGTGGGCGAAGATCCGCAGCAGCCGCGGCTCGAAGAACGACTCCCGCTTCGTCAACTCGGCCATGGCCTCCGGGGGCGACATGGCCGGACGGTCCGGGGCGTCCGTCGTCAGATCCGCAAAGCGGTCCGCGATCGTCAGCATCGAGCTGAACAGGTGCTTGGGCTTGCCCGGGATGGCCTTGGGGAACCCGGTGCCGTCGCGCCCCAGGCACCGCTCGTAGGACACGAGGATGCGGTCGCGCTGCCCGCGGGTCAGCGCCGGCGTCTGGAGGATCTCCTTCACGGACTCCAGGGGCTGGATCGCGATGCCTTCGGTGTCCGCGAGGCTGCCCTTCGCGATGGTGCCGTCGGGCTTCACGCCGATGCGCCGGTAGCCCGTCGAAGCGAAGAGCCCCGACATCCCGAGGTTCAGCAGCGCCTTGCGCCCCAGGTCCAGACGCTGGGCGAGCGCCAGGGCCAGCAGCGTGCTGTTGACCGCGTTGGCGGCGACCCGCTCGTCGTCCTTGCGGAAGGTCGCTGCCGCCAGCAGCCAATCGGGGTCCTCGTGCATGAGGTCCACGGCCGCCTGCACCGCCTGCAGCATCCGGCCCCGCAGGAACTCGGGGACGCTGATCTCCTGGACGGCGAGGTACGTGTGCATCACGACGAGCAGCTCGGCGTAGATGCGGATGGCTCGCTTGGCCTTCGCCTCTTCCTTGTTGATGAGCGTCGTCGACTCGGCGATCAACGTCATCTGCGGCATGAACCGGATGTGCGTCAGCCCGCGGGCCAGGGCCTGCTCGTTGAGCATCCGCGCGCCCTCCGCCGCCGTCAGCGCCGGGAAGTCCAGCAGCAACTGCAGGACCTTGCGGGTCTCGATGGGGTCCAGGGGCCCCGCGAACCGGATGCCGCCGATGCGTCGGTCCGAGAACTCCCGCAGCAGGTGGACGATGTTGTCCCAGAGGATGGGTTCCGCGCGGATGCGGATGTTGTCCACGAACATCGCGTCGATGTCGCCGCGCAGCGTGAAGTCGCCCAGGTGACCGTACAAGGCCTGGGCCGCCTCGCAGAAGATGCGGACGGAGTATTGAAGCGCCGCGTTGTTGACCGAGTGGATCCTCACGGTCTTGAGCAGCATGGCGAAGCGGGAGACCAGATCCTTGCCCAGGGCATGGATCCGCGCCTCCTCCATCAAGTCCTTTTGCGTGCGGTCCTTCGAGCCGGCCATGGGGCTACTTCTTTCCTTCGATTATCTGCTTGGCCGTGATGCGAGCCTCGCCGCGGGCCTGGCTGAGGAACTGCTTCAGGTACTGCTTCCCCTCGGGGCTCTGGGTGGCCTTGATGCCGATGAGCCCGAGTTGGACGGTGGCGCTCGACTCGCTGCTGCCCAGCGCCGGGTCCGTTCGCTTGCGGAACGCGGGAATGGCCGCCGCGCCGGCGGTGCGCCCCATGGCCAGGTACCAGCCCCGCCGCTCGTCGAACGGGCGGTCGTTGAAGTCCCTGGCCTTCAGCGTGGCGATCATCTTCGGCACCGCGTCCGTCATCTTGTAGACGGTCACGTAGCGCAGAGCCTCGAGGCGGACCTTGCTGTCCTCGTCGGCCAGGGCGCCCAGGATCAGCTTGTGGATGCGCGGGCTCTGCTGGCTGCGCAGGGCTTCGATGACCGCCAGGCGAACCACGGGCTCGGGCCGCGCGAAGGCGCCGGTGATGCGGTCGAGGTGGGTGGGGTCGTCGATGCGCTGCAGCGCGTGGATCGCGTCGGCGGCGAGGTTGCCCCGGGGCGAGTTCAGCGCGGTCAGGAAGGGCTTGGGGTCGCGCCCGGAAAGCAGGAGCACTGCGTCGGTGACGATCTTCCGGGCTTCGGGCTGCCGCAGCTCGCCCAGGAACGCGATGAGCTCCTGCAGCGACTTGGGGTGGTGCAGGCTGGCGAAGGTGAACAGATCCCCCCGAAGCCCGGGGTTCCAGTCGGTGTTCACCGCCCGCGCGACCAGGGCCAGCCGTTCGGCCGTGCCCAGCGAGACCAGGAAGTCCTTGAGCAGCCGCCCGCGCCAGTGGTCGTGGGCCTCGGCGTCGCGACCGATGAGGGACAGCCGGCGGAGGATCTTGTTGAGGGGGCCGATGGACGCAGTCGCCAGCAGCGTGCTCAGCCCGTGGTCCAGGTGCTCCAGCAGGGCGCGCAGCTCGTCGGGGTTCGTCTCCGCCAGCACGACCTCGGCCACGACCGTGCCGACTTCGTCGAAGCTGGCGTAGGGGTCTTCGAGCCCGTGCAGGTCCTCGTACACGGACTCCATGGCGGCGTCGGAGAGGCACTCGGCGGGGATCGCCGGCAGCGGCGGCTCCTCCTCTTCTTCGTCCTCGTCCCCGACGCCATCGTCGACCCCGGACAGGCCCTGGGGCTCGTAGTCGCGCTGCATGCCGTCGGCGATGATGAGCTCAAAGGCGCGCTCGTACGCCGCCAACCGCTCGTCGACGTCCTTCATCAGGTCCATGGCCGTCTCGTCGTAGTCGACGAACGTCTCGGCGATGGCCATCTGGATGTGCTTGAAGTCGCCTTCCCAGAACAGGACGGACAGGTCCTTGCTGCCGCCGCCCTCGACCTCTCGGGCGACCAGCTCCACGAACTCGCGCAGCTCGTCGGCGGTGGCGCCCCGGCGGAACTGCAGCAGCCGCACGCCGTCCCGGTAGAGCTTGAACGCGAGGTTCTCCCGCTGCTCCGGGTTCTCGAAGACGATGTGGCCGTCCCAGTTGATGCTTCGGGGCGTGATCTCGAGCGTCAGGCTGGACATGCCTTCGCTGAACGACTCGGCCAGCCCATCGATGAACTGGTTCGTGAAGGTGTCGAAGAACTTGTGGTCTTCGCTGTAGAGCCGGAGCGTCTTGCCGGCCTTGAGGAACAGGGCCAGCAGCTTCTTGAGCTGCCGCACCTTGACCCGCTGGGCCGCCCGCTCCTCCATGGAGACGCCCGCGGGCTTCACGGGCTTCGGCTTGCCGCCGCCCTCGATGTCGTTGAGCAAGTCGTCGAACGGATCCACCACGCCTCCGGGGAGCCGACTCTACCCCGTTTGGTTAGCCTGCCGGAGTGACCGCCTTCACCTTCCGCCCCGCCAGCACCGACGACCTGGACGCCTTGCTGGCCTTGGAGGCCCGGAGCTTCGACAAGCCCTGGCCTCGCGGGGCGTTCGAGCAGGAGCTGGAGCTGCCCCAGGCGCAGCTCTGGTTGGCGTTTGAGGGCGAGGCCCTGGCGGCGTACGTCGACTTCTGGGTCGCGGGGCCCGAGATCTCGCTGCTCAACGTCGCCGTGGACCCCTCGTTTCGGCGGCGGGGGCTGGGTCGGGATCTGGTCGAGCTGATGGAGCGGGAGGGGGCGGCGCTCGGCGGGGACGAGGTCTACCTGGAGGTGCGGCGGACCAACGTCGGCGCCCAGGCGCTGTACGCCGCGTTGGGGTTCGAGCAGACGGGGATCCGCAAGCGCTACTACAGCGACACGAAGGAGGACGCGATCCTCATGGGGAAGCGGCTGGGGGGATGAGCGGCCGCGTCCGAGACCAGCTGGCGGGCGGGCCCCACTACGACCGCAAGAAGGCCTGGCGGGAGCTGATCCGCGCGCTGCGGGAGCGGAAGCGGGCTGGCGACCCGGTCCGGATTCGGGGTCAGGGGGACCTCGCGAGGGCGCTGGACGCCGAGCGGGAGGTCGATGCCGAGGCGGTGCATGCGGCGCTGGCTTCGCTGGTCCGGACCGACGGGGAGGACCGGCTGGTGCTGGCGGGCGTCCTGGACGCATTGATCGGAGTCGAGGACGCGGGGTCCGTGACGGTCCGGGTGACGGGGTGGCCGCCGGGGTTCTCGGAGCGGGCGCGGCTGCTTCGCTTGGACTCGTGGAGCGATGAATTGGAGCTGCCGGCCTCGCGGGCGGCCGCGCTCGCGCGTGAATTCAATGGCTTCGTGCTCGGCGGCGGGCGGCTCCGAGTCGAGGCGTCGGCGGAGCTGCCTCCGGTTCCCCGGGCGCTGCGAGCTCGGCCCATGCGGCGTGGTCGGGTGGGGCCATGGCTGGAGTGCGACCCGGCGGGGGCGCGGTTCCTGACGCCGCGGGAGCTGGCCGACCGGATCGCCCGCCGGGTGACGACGCCGCGGGTGGTGGACGCGTTTGCGGGCTGCGGGGGCAACTCCGTGGCGTTCGCCGAAGCGGGGCTGGACGTGGTGGCCATCGAGGCCGATCCCGATCGCGCCGCGGTGCTGCGTCGAAACCTGGGCGGGCGGGGCCGGGTGATCGTGGGGCGGGCGGAGGCCGAGGCGCCGCGCCTGCTGGGGGCGGGGACGACGTTGTTCGTGGACCCGCCGTGGGAGGTCGTGCCGCGGCAGGACGGCCCGCGCTGGGCCGATCTCGTGCCGTGGCCCGAGCTGTTGGGTCCGTGGCCGATCCTGGCGAAGCTGCCCCGCGAGTTCGACGTCGCGTCGCTGCCCGGGGAGTGGTCGGTGCACTGGGAGTTCGGCGAGCGCGACGACGACCGGGCGGTCGTTCGGATGATCAGCGCTCAGCGATCGCCGTAGACGTATCGGTAGACCTGCAGGTTGCCGAGCACGCGGCGCACGTAGCGCCGGGTCTCGCCGAAGCTGATCTCTTCGGCCCAGCGGTCCACGTCCAGGGGGGATGGCTCCTCGGTCAGCCAGCGCCGCACCGCTGCCTCGCCGCCGTTGTAGCCGGCGATGATCAGGGGCTCGAGGGGGGCGATCCCGGTGTCCTGGAGCGAGGCGCGCAGGCTGCCCAGCTCGGCGACGCCCAGGCGGCTGTTGGTCGCCGGGTCGAACAACTCGTCGGCGGGGACGTCCACGAGTTTGGGCATGAGCTGCATGAGTCCGCGGGCCCCGGCCCCCGAGACGATTCGCGAGTTGAACCCGCTTTCGGCCTTCATGATCGCGAACGGCAGGAGCGGCGGGAGGCCTTTGCTCGCGGCGTCCTCCTGCACCCCGTCGCCGCCCGGGCGGGGCCAGCACAAGCGCAGGGCCACCAGGTCTTCACGCTTGGACGCGGCGCCGCAGAAGGGGCGGGCGACCTTGCGCGACGCGGGCCAGGCTCCGGCGTCGGCGAGCGCCTGGGACAAGGCGAGGGCGGCGTCGCGCTTGCCGCGGACCGACGCCAGCAGCGGGGCCAGCTCGGCCGCGGCCCAGCCGTCGAGGCCCCCCCGGGAGAGGAGGATGGCGCGGGCGAGGGCCTCGGCGCGGCTCGGATCCAACAGGGTCTGCAGCCCGGCGGGGTCCGGCATGGCGGGAGTCGGCGGCGGGGCCCAGGTGCGGCCCAGGCTGCGTGAGGCCCACCAGGCGTAGACGGTGTCGGGGTGGTCCGTGAGCACGGCCGCCAGCCCCTCGGACTCGGCGGCCGGTCCGCGCTGGCGCCCCCGGATCTTCGCGCTCCAGTAGGCGGCTCCGGCAGCCAGCGAGGAGCCCGTGCCGGACAGCCGCGACAGCGTCGCCAGGGCTTCGTCGTCCCGGCCCAGCCGCATCAGCGTCCAGCCCTGGAACCACAGGACCTCGGATGCGTGCTTGCTGTCGGGGTAGGCGGCCTGGTGTTCGCCGAACCGCTTCAGGGCGGTCTCCGGCTGTCCGCCGTCCCAGGCGAGGTAGCCGAGCTTGAAGCTGGCTTCGGCGGCCTGGGGCGAGTCGGGGTGCCGGCGTCGCAGGTCCGAGTAGATGTCGGCGGCGGGGCCGTACTCCCCCAGCCGGGAGGTCGACAGCGCGCGGTCGAAGCGGTCCTGGGGAGTCGGGCTCGCCAGGGCGCCGAAGAGGTCGGCGGCGCGGCGGTAGTCCCGGGCCTTCATGGCCCCGTAGGCGATGCGCCGGCGGTGCGCGTCGGAGCCGTCGTCGGGCAGCGCGTCGAGGAGGGTGAGGGCGGGGCCGTGCTCCTGCAGGCGGGTGAGCGAGGTGGCCCGCAGCTCCATCAGCGCGCGGCCGCGGACGGTGTCGGGGGTGCTGGGGGCAACGCCGTGGGCGGTCAGGGCTTCGGCGGCGCGATCGGCGAACGGCGACGTCGGGTTGTCGGTCCAGATCCGCTCCCAGGTGGGGACGGCCGCGCCGGGGTCGCCGCGCCGGACGGCTCCGTCGGCCAGCCACCAGCGGGCTTCGCCGGGGTCGACGTCGCAGCGGGCGGCTCGGTGGCCGGCGCCGTCGATGCCGTCCAGGGACTTCAGGAGCGCGATTCGGCCACCGGCGAAGTCTCCGGTCTCCAGCGCGACTCGCCCGATCAAGAGATCCCGGACGCGGGCGGCGGGCCCGGGGGGGATGTCCGCGGTGGAGCCGAGGGCCGAGGCGGCGCCGCCCCAGTCGCCCTCATCGACGGCCCGCCCGGCGGCGTTCAGGGCCCAGTAGGGGATGGGCAGGTCTTCGGCCCCGCAGACCGCGGCCGCGGCCGGGGAGGCCGAGAGAACAAGGATCGTCAGGCACCAGAGGCCGCGCATCGGGGGAGCGTAGCGGAGCGGGGGGAGGGGGGAGCCGGGGCGGGGCTGGTCTTCGGACTCGGGCATGGCTCACCTCAGGGCGCGTGCGGCGCCTCCCTCACAAACCCTGACGGGCTCCTCGTCGTCCCCGGGTTGGCCGGGGCCGGCCGGTCAGTCTTCGGGGGGCGCCAACGCTTCGAGCTCGAGGCCGGCGGTGGCGAGGCGATCCTCCAGGACCGGCCGGAGGTCGTTGCGTCGGGCGCCGGGGAGCCTGAAGAAGGCCTCGCAGGGCTCGACGGCCGCGTCGAGATCCTCGCGCACCACCGACAGCAAGCAGAGCAGGGCGATGTCCTCGGGATCGGCGGCGCCTTCGTTGAGCCAGTGCACCTCCGGAGCCGCGCTCGCGGCGTCGCCCAGAAGGAGCTGGATCGTCGCCAGCGTGTGCCGCGTGTACTCCGACCCCTCGGTCTGGACCGCCGACTGAGCGAGGCGCTTCGCGCCGGTCAGCCGCTCGGGGTCGTCGGGCCAGGCCAAGGCGGTGGCCCACGCGAGGTTGTTGTCCCAGGAGCGAATGCGCCGCGCGCTCGGCCAGCGCTCGGCCAGTCCGGTGAGCCGCTGGACCGCGCCTTCCCAGCAGCCGGGCTCCATCTGCCACTGCGCCTCGAGGTAGGCCGCTCGGGGCTGCCGGGGCGGCGGCTGCTCGGCCGGCACCTCCGTGCAGCTCGCCGGCTGGCGCAGCGGCTCGGCCGACCGAGCAACGAGCGGCGGCACGCCGGCCAGCCAGAGCCCCAGGCCCAACCCGGCGGCGCCGACGGCCCATGGGCCTCGAATCCGGGGGACTGCCCCGAGGCCCAGGCCCACGCTGAAGCTGACGAGCGCGAGCGCCGGACCCGAGGCGAGCTGGACCAGCCCCAGGAACCCGCCGACCAATGCGCCCAGCACCGCCAGGGCCCGGATGTTCGACCGAGCGAGGGCGTCGGGGGGAAGACGAATCGTGCCCGTGAGCGCCACCCCGACCAGCAGCGGCAGCAAGGGCGCGGCGTCACCGGGCGACGCGAAGGGCGCGAGCTGCTGCCCCCCCTGCGCCAGCAGGAAGGTCAGCCCCCAGGCTTCGAGCCAGACGGCGCGTCCCCGCAGGACCTCGGCCAGGGGAGCGAGGAACAGCAAGGCGAACCCGGAGATCCAGGCTGCGAACTGGCTCGGTTGGAGGAGGAGGGCGCCGGGCACCGACCTCGGTTCCAGTCCCCCTGCGAAGAGGGTGCCCAGCTGCTCCGAAACCAGAATCAGGAGGGCGTTGGGGACCCCGGGGCCCGACCCCGATGAGACCCAGGGCGGCCAGGCGACCCGGTGCTGAACCGAGAGCCCGCAGACCAGGCAGGCGAGCACGATCAGGGCGCCCACCGGCCACGGCGTCCCCGCGGGCAAGGCCGTTCGTGGCGCCACATCGGGCGGGCGCTCGCGCGCCTCGCTCAAGGACTGCCAACCGCTGGTTTGATCCCCCGCCATCCCGTCTGCAGGATCTTCCATGGGAGCGATCGGAGCAAGCCAGGGACGGGGCCGTCCCCGTTCCAGGACCCCGGCTTTCCGACACGCAAACCCCTTGCGCTCCTCGCCGAGCGGGTGTAGACCCCCGCGCACATCTTCCGACTCGCTTGTCGGAGGGGCCTTCTGGGCCTCTCCGATTTTTTTTGCCCTGGAGCCACAGACACCGATGGAACGCTTCGCCTCCTCCGATCTCGCCAGCCGCGCCGAAGCGCTGCTGAAGCCGGTGATCGCAGGGATCGGATTCGATCTGTTGCTCTGTGACTGGACGGGTTCGGGCGGGCGGCCGGTGTTGTGGGTGTACATCGAGCGGCCGGATGGTGAGCGGGTCGACATTGGCGATTGCGTCAAGGTCAACAACGCGATCACGGACCTGCTCGACGCGGAGGACATCGTCCCCGTGCAGTACGACCTGCGGGTGTCGTCCCCTGGGTTGGATCGGCCGCTGAAGCGCGTTGAGCACTTCGCGGCCCACCTGGGCATGGACGCCAAGATTCGGAGCTGGGAGCCCATCGAGGGCCGCAGGAACTGGAAGGGCAAGTTGCTGGAGATTGACGATGACATCGTGGTCATCGAAGTCGACGGTGCGCCTTGCCGGATCCCTGTCCCGGCGATCGAACGAGCAAACCTGATCTACGTCCCCCCGACAAAGGGTCAGAAGAAGGGCGGCAGCACGCGAACCAAGCGTGGCCGCAAGTAGGAGCAGCGATGCAAGTCGAAGGCATTTCCCGCGTCATCGAAATGGTCAGCAAGGAAAAGGGCATTGCGCCCGAGTCCCTGCAGGAGACCATCGAGCAGGCCATGGTCGCCGCCGCCCGGAAGATCCTGGGCCAGACCCGCGACATTGAGGCCGAGTTCAACGTCGAAGACGGGAACATCGATCTCTTTGAGTTCAAGACCGTCGTGGACGTCGTCGAGGACCCCGAGCGCGAAATCGAACTCGAGGACGCCCGCCGGTCGGACCCGTCCTTGATGGTCGGTGACGAAGCCGGCTTCCTCATCGACAAGTCGCTGCTCGGCCGCATCGCCGCCCAGACGGCCAAGCAGGTCATCATCCAGCGGGTCCGGGACTCCGAGCGCGAGAAGGTCTACGACGCGTTCAAGGACCGGGTCGGCGAGCTGATCACGGGCATCGTCCGCCGCTTCGAAAAGGGCGCGATCATCGTGGACCTCGGCAAGACCGAGGCCGTCATCCCCGGCCGCGAGCAGGTTCACACCGAGTCGTACCGCCAGGGTGACCGGATCCAGGCGTACGTCCTGGAAGTGGCGCGCAACGCCCGCGGGCCGCAGGTCGTGCTCTCGCGCACGCACCCGGGTCTCCTGGTGAAGCTCTTCGAGATGGAAGTCCCGGAGATCTACGAAGGCATCGTCACCATCGAAGCCGCCGTCCGCGAGCCCGGCCAGCGCGCCAAGATCGCGGTGTCCAGCCGCGACGGCGACGTCGACCCCGTCGGCGCCTGCGTCGGCATGAAGGGCTCCCGCGTCCAGGCCGTCGTGGCCGAGCTGCGCGGCGAGAAGATCGACATCATCCCGTGGTCCATCGACCCCGCGCGATTCGTCTGCTCGGCCATCTCGCCGGCCATCGTGACGAAGGTCATCCTCGACGAGGACAGCCGCCGCATGGAGCTCATCGTCCCCGACGACATGCTCTCGCTCGGCATCGGCCGCCGCGGTCAGAACGTGCGGCTCGCCGCGCAGCTGACGGGCTGGAAGATCGACATCCACTCGGAAGCGAAGATCAACGAGATGAACGAGGTGGCGCGCGTCGAACTCGCCCTCATCTCCGAGCTCTCCGACGACCACCGCGAACTGCTCATCCGGTACGGCTTCCGCACCATCGAGGCCATCGGCGACGCCGACATCACGGACCTCGCGGACACCCTGCAGATCGAAGAGGACCTGGCCGAGGCCGTCATCGAGAAGGCCGACGAGATCCTCACCGACCGGCTGAAGATTCAGCTGGAGCGCAAGGAGGAGAACGTCCGCCGTCGCGCCGCCGGTCTGCCGACGCTGGAGGAGGAGGAGGCCGTGGCTCGCGCTGCCGCCGCCGCCGCCGCCGCGAAGGAAGCCCACGACGCCGAGAACGCCCGCCGCGCCGAGGCCGGCGAGCCCTCGCTCGAAGAAGAAGAGGCCGCGCGCAAGAAGTCCGAAGAGGAGGCCCTGGCCGCCTACGAGGCTGCGATGGCGGCCGAGGAGGCTCTGGCCAACGGTGAAGTCCCGGCCGACGAGGTCGCAGACGCCACCCTGACCGACGACGAACCGGCCGCCGAGGAGGCCCCGGCCGACGAGGCGACGGCTGAGGAGACCCCGGCTGCGGAGTCCGAAGAGGGCTGAGCCATGGCTCGGAAGAACAAGGCGCCGGATTGCGGCGTCGACGCGGAAGGCAATGGGGCGCAACGGCGCTGCGTGGTCTGCCGCAAGGACCTGGACCGGGGTGACTCGGTCCGGTTCGTCCTCGGCCCCGATGGGGTGCCGGGGATCGATTGGAAGCGCCGGCTCCCCGGTCACGGTGCTTCGGTTTGCTGGTCCCGAGAGGGTCTGGCGGCTGCGCGGGAGCCGGGGGTCCTGTCGAGGGCGTTCAAGACGAACGTCCGTGTCCCCCCGGGGGACTGGCCGCTGGATGCGGCGCTGGCGGAAGTGACCCGCCGCCAGCGGGAGTTCCTCGGACTCGCAGCGCGAGCGGGGGAGTTGAAGTCGGGAGGCAACGTCGTCAGGCGGTGCCTCACGTCTGGGTTTGCCCAGTCCATCGTCCTTGCGACGGAGGTCGGGGCCACCGTGGAGTCGGACTGGCAGCGTCGAGCTGCCGGGTACGAGGTCCCGGTGTACCGCAGCTTGCTCGGCCCCGACGAAATCGGGGTCGCTCTGGGCAAGGGCGGTTTGAGGAGTGTATTGGCCTTGGGCTCCGGCCCGGTGGCAGCAGCACTCACAAGGGAGTTGATCCGCGGAGAACGACTCCTATAATTGCGCGCCCTCGCGCAAATCCCGGTTTTTTCGGGGTCTCCAGGGGGGCACGAACGGTTACGGACGCTCGGTTTGAGCGTCATTACAACCCCGGTGACAGGTTCCCGCTTCTCGGGCCTGAAGGCAGGCGATTCCCTGCCGAACGGTGGTTGGACAGAAAGCAGACGGCATTTCATGGCCACTAAGGACAGCATCTTCGACCGCGCAGACCGGGTTCGCCGGGGCCGTACGGCCCCCCCGACCGGTGCGCCCGATGCCCCCGACACCTCAGCCGCTGCCGCGCCCGCGTCGAGCACCCGGCGTGTCGTCCGGAGGCGTGGTGCTGCGCCGGCCCCCGAGCCGACGCCGCCGCCCGCTGCGCCTGTTGTTCGCCGCCGCCGCGCCCCCGAGCCGGTGGTGGAGGCCAAGCCCACCCCGCCCCCCGCGCCCGAGCCGGTCGTCGAGGCCCCCCCGCCGGCCCCCGAGCCGGTGGTCGAAGCCGCGCCCGAGCCCGTCGTCGAGGCCGCGCCCGAGCCGGTGGTCGAAGCCGCCCCGGTCGTCGAGCCGACGCCGGAGCCGACGCCCGAGCCGGTTGTTGAGGCCGCTCCCCCGGTCGAGGTCGCTGCTCCCGCCGCCCCCGTCGAGGAGGCCGCTCCCGCTGCGGCCGCCGAGGCAGACGCAGCGCCGGCCGCCGGTGCTGCGGAAGCCACCGATGGCCCGCCCCCCAGCATCGACGACCTGCTGTCGTCGCCCCGCAAGCGCGTCAAGAAGGTCCACAAGGTCCTGACGGACGCGCAGGTCACGGCCGAGCAGACCCCGACGCCCGCCCCGGTGCCCGTGCTGGTGACCGAGGACGTCGACCCGGCCACGATCGCCGCCGCCCCGGTGGAGTCCCCGGCCGAAGCCGCCGCGGCTGCCGCGGCCGCGAAGAAGCCCGAAGCGAGCTCGTCCCTCGAGGACCTGCTGCGCGACCAGGGCATCGTCCAGCACAAGCCCAAGAAGGGCCGCCGCATCATCGAGGACGAAGTCACGGCGCAGGTCGTGGCGGGCAACACCTCGGTCGGCCTGAAGACGGCCCCTCCGGGCGAGCCCCTCTTCCAGAAGCCGAAGAGCGGCCCCATCCGCTTCCTCGACCCCGCCGCCATCCAGCGCGAGCGTGAGGCCCGCAAGCAGCGGCAGAGCCGCGGCAAGCGCCGCACGGTCACGCCGGGCACCGTCTCGCCGGCCGATCGCCGCCGGGGCAAGGGCCGCCGGGGCGCCAAGATCAGCAAGCCCGTCGTCCTGACGACGCCGGCCGCGCACAAGCGGATCGTGAAGGTCCACGGTCAGATCACCGTGGCCGACATGGCCGATGCGGTCGGCATCAAGGTCGGCGCGCTGATGCAGTACCTGGTCGGCATGGGCCAGCTGGTCGGCATGCACGAGTACCTGGACATGGAGACCGCTGAGGTCGTCGCCCAGGAGTTCAACTACGAGGTCGAGGACGTCTCCTTCAAGGAGGAAGAGATCCTGGACGCCGAGGACGAGCACGAGACCGACGAGGACCTCGTGATCCGCGCCCCGGTCGTCACGATCATGGGCCACGTCGACCACGGCAAGACGACGCTGCTCGACGGCATTCGCAACGCGCGGGTCGCCGACGGCGAGGCCGGCGGCATCACGCAGCACATCTCCGCGTTCGACGTGGAAGCTGAAGGCCAGCGCATCTGCTTCGTGGACACCCCCGGTCACGCGGCGTTCACCGCCATGCGTGCTCGCGGTGCGGAGATGACGGACATCGTCGTCCTCGTCATCGCTGCGCCCGAAGGCGTCATGCCCCAGACGGCGGAGGTCATTGCCCACGCCCGTGCGGCCAACGTCCCGATCATCGTCGCGATGAACAAGATGGACCTCGCTGAGGCCAACCCCGACAAGTGCAAGCAGCAGTTGGCGGAGTACGAGCTCATCCCCGAAGACTGGGGCGGCGAGACGCAGATCATCCCGCTGTCGGCCAAGACCGGCGTGGGCATCTCGGACCTGCTGGAGGCCATCAACCTCCAGGCCGAGCTCCTGGAGCTCAAGGCCAACCCGAACCGCGGCGCCGCTGGCCACGTGGTTGAGGCCCAGTTCGAGAAGGGCCGCGGCCCGGTCGCCATCGTGCTCGTGCAGCGCGGCACCCTGAGGAAGGGCGACTTCATCGTCGCCGGTGCCGAGTACGGCCGCGTCCGCGCGGTGTTCGACACGGGCGCCAAGAAGCCCAAGAAGCTCAAGACGGCGGGTCCGTCGACTCCGGTCGCGGTGCTCGGTCTGTCCGGGTTGCCCCGGGCGGGCGATGAGTTCCACGTCGTCGAGACCGAGAAGGCCGCCAAGGCGGTCGCCGAGCACCGTGCCCTCGAGGCGAAGCTTGCTTCGGAGACCACGCGTCCGGCCATGAGCCTGGAGGACGTCTACCGCCTCATGAAGGAAGGCGTGCTCAAGGAGCTCAACGTCATCCTCAAGGCCGACGTCCAGGGTTCCATCGAGGCCCTCAAGCAGGTCCTGGGTGAAGTCGACGTTCGCGGCACGAAGGTGAAGATCCTGCACAGCGCGGTCGGTGGCATCACCGAGGGCGACGTGACCCTGGCCGAGGCGTCCGACGCCCTGGTTCTGGGCTTCGGCGTCCGTCCCGACGCGAAGGCGCGGGACCTGGCCGAGCGGGCCAACATCGACATCCGCACCTACCGCGTCATCTACGAAGCGGTCGACGAGATCAAGCTGGCTCTGCTCGGCATGCTCGAGCCGGAGTTCAAGGAGCGCGTCCAGGGCCACGCCGAAGTGCGCATGACCTTCAAGGTCAGCAAGCTGGGCACGGTCGCGGGCTCGATGATCCTCGACGGCAAGGTCTCCCGGAACCACAAGATCCGCCTCCTGCGGTCCTCGGTGGTCGTCTGGGAAGGCAAGGTCAAGTCGCTGCGGCGGTTCAAGGACGACGTCAAGGAGGTCGTCGCCGGCTTCGAGTGCGGCATCGGGCTCGACGGGTACGACGACATCAAGGAGGGCGACGTCCTCGAGACCTTCATCGTCGAAGAGATCCGCCCCACGCTCTGATTGGCCTGGCGAACGAGCCACTGGCTGACAACGAAGGGCCTTGGGCTTGCGCGATCTCGACCGGATCCATGAGGTGCGCGAGTACCGAGTGACGGGGCCGCAGCTGGCCTCGTTGCTGGGGCTGGTCGCGGTGCTCGTGATCGCGGCGTTCGCCGTCGGCTTGCAGATCGGCCTGTGGCAACGGCCCCTGGACGAGGCGCTGCTGCTGCCGCGTACGGCCGATGAGCGCGACGCCGGCGCTGTGCTGGACGATCTGCTCGCCGAGCGGCAGGCCGCCGAGGCCGACCGCGAAGCGGGCACACCGTCGCCGGGGCTCAGCGCCGACGAGGTGCGGGCGATGCTCGACGAGGAAGCCGACGGCGGCCTGGTCGCGCTCGACGACACCCGCGAAGAGCCGGTCGCGGGGTGGGGCGCCACGCCCGAGCCCGAACCGACGCCCGAACCCACGCCGGAACCGACGCCGGAGCCCACGCCCGAGCCGACGCCGGAACCGACGCCGGAACCGACCCCCGAGCCCACGCCCGAGGCGACGCCGTCGCCCACCCCGAAGCCCGAGTCGGGCCTTCCCAAGGCCCCGCGCGGAGCTCGAGGCTGGACCGTGCAGCTGGCGGCGTACGAGACCCAGGACGAAGCCGCCGACCTGATTGGGCGGCTCCGCAGCCAGGGCATCGAGGCGTTCCATCAGGAGATCGAGGTGCAGGGCAACACCTGGCACCGCGTCCGCGTGGGCGTTCACCGCAGCAAGTCGTCGGCCGAGTCCTCGGTTGCTGAACTCAAAAATGCAACGCCGTACGACCCCTTCGTGACACAGCACCCATGACTGCTCGCCGCATTGAGAAGCCCTGGGGCTACGAATTGGTCTGGGCCGAGACCGACCGGATGGTCGGCAAGATCCTCCACATCGATGAGGGCCACCGCCTCAGCCTCCAGTTCCATCGGATCAAGGACGAAGCGCTGCTGGTGCAGTCCGGGGTTCTGGAGCTGGTCCTGGAGGACGACGCCGGCGAGCTTCAGACCACGGTCATGAAGCCCGGCGACAGCGTCCGCATCGCGCCCGGGCGGCGCCACCGCATGCGGGCCGTCGAGACCTGCGACGTGGTCGAGGTTTCGACGCCGGAGCTCGACGACGTCGTTCGGCTGTCGGACGACTACGGCCGGACCGGTGATGCTTGAGCGACTGCGCTCGCGGCGGGTGCTGCTGGCGGTGCTCCTCTTCGTCGTCGTTGCGGCCGCCGCGCTCCGCCTGCCGGGACTGACCGACAAGCCCCTGCACAGCGACGAGGGCGTCAACGGGTGGTTCACCCTGCGGCTGTACTGGTGGAACCTCTACCGCTACCAGGCCAGCGACTACCACGGCCCGTTCCTCTACTACGTGAACCTCGTGTTCTTCTGGCTGTTCGGGGCAACGGACGTCTCGCTCCGCATCGGCACGGCGCTCGCCGGAATGGCGATCCCCGTGGCCCTTCTGCCGGCGCGGCGTTGGCTTGGCTCCGTCGGCCTCCTGGTGTCGGGCCTGTTGCTCGCGGCGGGCCCCTGCCTCGTCTACTTCGCGCGCACCTGCATCCACGAGACCTACCTGATCGCGTTCACCGCGCTGTGGGCGGCGGCGCTGGCCCGCTACGCGCAGAGGCCCGCGCTGCGTTGGGGGCTGCTCGCGGCCTTCGCGGCCTTCGGCTGCTTCTCCAACAAGGAGACGGCGATCATCACGGCCGGCTCCCTGGGCGTGGGCGCCGGGCTCGCCTGGCTGGTCGGCCGCTCGATCGCCGTCGACGACCCCGAGGACCCAGACCTCTTCGGGGGACGGGGCCGGGCCGACGCGCTCCGGGCCTGGCTCGGGGCCTGGCGGGTCTGGATCGCCGGCGTCGGCGTGTTCGCCGTCCTGATCGTCCTGTTCTTCTCGTCGTTCTTCACCTTCTCCGCCGGCGTGGGGCGCTTCTTCGAGGCCTACACGCCGTGGCTCGAGTACGGCACGACGGGGCGGAACCAGACCAAGCCCTGGACCTATTTCTGGAAGGTCATGGGGCACAGCCAGCAGCTCGCGGTCTATCCGGCGCTGGCCGCGGGCCTCTGGGCGCTGGTCCGCCGCCACCGCGTCGGGCTGATGCTGCTGGGCTGGGGAGCGTCGGCCTTCGCCGTCTATTCGCTCGTCCCCTACAAGACGCCGTGGTGCGTCCTGAACATCGACCTGCCCGCCTTCCTGCTCTGCGGCTGGGGGTCCCAGGAGGCCGTGCGGTTCGCCGCCGGCCGGGCGCTGCCGGTGCGCGCGGTGGCCCTGGTTCTGGCCGCCAGCCCGCTGGTCGCGCTGCCGGGCCTCGTCGGGCAGTCCATCGCGGACAACACGGAGCACTACGACGACGGCAAGCGCCCCTACGTCTACGTGCAGACGGTCCGGGGAATGACCGAGCTGTTCGCCGACGTGGTCGGGGTCGCCCGGAACGAGCCCGGCGGCGACGGTGGCGGCCCGGGCGTCATCAACCTCGACGCGAAGAACCCCACGCGCTGGTACCTGATTACCCGCGGGCTGGCTCACGACCGCCATCGCTACGTGAAGAAGACCCCGAAGCGAAGCGTCGCGCGCAAGGCGGGGGTGCTCATCGCGACCGGAGCCCACAAGCGCAAGGCGGCGGAGATCGTGGCCGAGGAGTGGGGCGCCGTGCACGTCGAGACCTACGACCTGAGGCCCGGCTGGACCGTGCAGGCGCACTACCGCCAGGAGCTGTGGGATGCGTACCAGGCCGCCGGGGGGCGCGAGGCGAACCCGTGGCCCATCGCCGAGGAGCCGACCCGCCCCGCGAAGCTGCCGAAGAAGTACCGCAAGAAGCGCTAGCCCCTTGCGGGTCGCGGCGAGCCCGTCCCTCGGCCTCGGTCCGATCTAGACTGCGGCCCTCATGAAGCGTCTCCCCCTGCTCCTCCTCCTCGTGGCCGCCCTCGGCCTGCTCCTCGCAGCCTGCGACGACGGCTGGTACAGCAACGAAGGGCGCGTCAACAACACCGTCGACGACGACGACGCGCTCGACGACGACGACGTGCTGGATGACGACGACGCGGCCGACGACGACGACGCGGCCGACGACGACGACGCGGCCAACGACGAC
>Ga0055584_100000139_pt1 | contig 67560 bp, 48 predicted proteins | sample OSDHelmetaG_FD_58716 | JGI IMG/M metagenome (GOLD analysis project Ga0055584, IMG submission 58716) | Pelagic marine sediment microbial communities from the LTER site Helgoland, North Sea, for post-phytoplankton bloom and carbon turnover... | ecosystem: Environmental > Aquatic > Marine >... | reverse complement strand
ACAGCGGTTCCGCCAAGAGCAAGTTCTGACAAATGAGCTAGTGTATTCTTTATGGCTCTTATGCCATGATCAATCTGTGAAACATATCCTCCAAGTTCTTGCCCAACAGTAACTGGAGTAGCGTCCATAAAATGTGTGCGTCCTATTTTTACAACATCCTTATATGCCTTACTTTTTCTTGCAAATTCATCTCTTAATTTCGTCAAACCAGGAATGGTTACTTGTATTAAAGAAGTGTAAGCTGCAATATGCATTGCGGTTGGAAACGTATCATTTGAAGATTGCGATTTATTAGCATCGTCATTGGGATGAAGAGCTTTAGAACTGTCTGTTAATTTTCCTCCATTTATCACGTGACCTCTATTCGCAATCACTTCATTCACATTCATATTCGTCTGAGTACCACTGCCTGTCTGCCAAACAACCAAAGGGAATTCGTCATCTAATTTCCCCGTTAAAATTTCATCGCAAACTTGAGCAATGAGCTTACTTTTTTCTGCGCTAAGCACTCCTAGCTTAGTATTGGTCTGTGCTGCAGCCTTCTTTAGTATAGCAAAAGCTCTGATAACCTCAATTGGCATTTTTTGCCCACCAATTTTAAAGTTTTGAGTTGATCTCTGCGTCTGAGCCGCCCAATAAGCTCCATCTGGAACATCTATATATCCTATGCTATCTTTTTCTTTTCTCAATGCTCTATTTATTATGTATTGAATATTTGATACAAATGTCATCTTTCGCAACTAAAAGATCAAAAGAATCTAAATATATAAACAGATTTAATCCAATTGGTTATTGCTTCTAAGTCCAATCTAAAAGGCGGATAATGGTAGTTTGTTACTTTAAGCTATTTCATTCTTTTCCTAGTTCTACTGCTCTATTGTATGCAGATACTGCGCCTTCAATAATTTTTTTATCTACCTCATTAGTTTCGAAAGAATCTAAGGCGGCTCTAGTAGTTCCTCCTTTAGATGCTACACGATTCATCCATTCCATAGTGGAAAGGTCATTTTTCCTAAAAAGAGAAACTGCACCATCAAAGGTCTGGGTAACCAGAAGTTTCGCCTCATTTGTTGAAAATCCTAATTTTTCAGCAGCCTCCATCATGGACTGCATGAAGTAAAAAACATATGCTGGACCACTTCCTGATATACCTGTACTTGCATCTATATCATTTTCTGTATTAACTGGAATTGCCTCTCCAGTACTCCCCAATATTTGTTTAATCAATGCGCTTTCATCTGAGTTGATAATGGAAGAGGTACAGTATGCTGTCATTCCCTTTCCTACTTGTGCAGGAAGATTTGGCATTGCTCTAGCTACTTTTGGCGTGCCTAGAGCCATAGATATTGATTCCATTTTTACACCAGCCATAATAGAAATAACCAAAATATCCGCAGTAACATGTGGCTTCATATTTGCAAAAAGACTCGCACTATGCTGAGGTTTAACAGCTAACATGATAATGTCAACATTTCTTAATCCTTTTTCTGGCTCAGTGTATACATCAAAGAGATTTTCCTCCCTCAGTTGCTTCACTCTTGGTGGATAGGCCTCTAAAATGGCAATATCTATTTCTGACATGGATGATTTTATAGATAGAGCATAGGTATGTCCCATGTTGCCTCCTCCTATTACCAATAACTTCATAATTGTGTTTATTAAGTCATAAATGTAAAATTTATTCAGTTGAGCCTTTATCCGTTTCTTCAAAAAAATGAAAGACTTCTATTCTATTAGATCAATTCAAATCAGAGGCAACAAATGCTTTATTCAATTGCTACATTTGTAGTTATGATTAAGAAAATAATTTTAGTACTCTTAGCCATTCTATTCGCAGGATATGTCTTTCTAGCTTGGAGTATATCGTCACAGATTCTCACGGTTAATTTTAAAACTACACAAGCACAAATTGCAGATCTCAATAGTGGTTGGGTAGTAACTCATGATGATATCATCAAAGAAATGGGTGAGCCAGAAAAATTTGAAGTGAAATCTATAGGAGATGTGAGTATTAGAGGAGAGTATTTTGAGAATGTAGATTCTATAGATTGTGGTGTTGTAATTTCTCATGGACATACTAGTGGGAAGACTGCAATGCTAAAATATGCTGACATGTTTTGGGATTGTGGATGTGATGTAGTCATCTATGATCATAGAGGACATGGAGAATCTGATAATGAAGCAATGCCGACAGCAGGTATAAATGAGAAAGATGATCATGTAGCTGTGACGGAATGGTTAAAATCAGAATCTGGATTAGAAAACCATCAAATTGGCTGGGCTGGTGCTTCGTGGGGAGCCGCAACTGTGTTAATGGCAGGTGCATATGAAAGTGAAATGGCATTTATCATGGCCGATGCTCCATATCAAGATTGGTTTACAGCAATTTATGAAAGAGGAAAGAAGCAATATGGAGGCATAGTAGATTTATTAAGCCCCGCAGCAATGGGATTCGTTAATATTAGAGCAGATATAGATTATAGACAAGCAAGTCCAATTTTAGCGGCCGCTAAAATCACAGAACCTGTTTTTCTAATCCACTCCCGGACAGATGGATCCACTGGTTCGCATCAATCCGTAAATATTTCAAAAAAATTACATCCCAATTGCACTTTTATACATACAGAATGGGGTGCAGATCATTGTAAAGACATCAATACTAGGCCTGATGAATACAGAGCACTTTTGTACCAATTTCTTGAAGAAAAGGTAGGATCCTTTGGAAGATGTGGAAGGAAAACAATGAAACTTTAGTCAAATTAAGAAGGAATTATACCTGTCATTTTGAACTCACTGAGATTGATATGTGTTAACCAATTAGCAATTACTTTATATGAGAATAAGCATCTTTAGAAAAGCCCATTTTAATGCCGCCCATCGATTATATAATCCTAACTGGTCAGATGAGAAGAACTGGAAAGTATTTGGGAAGTGTAATAACCACAATTTTCATGGACACAACTATGAGCTAGAAGTGAAAGTAACTGGTGAAATCGATCCCGAAACAGGATATGTCATGAACCTTAAAGAATTAAAGGATATTATAAAAATTGAAATTGAAGACAAGTTTGATCACAAGAATCTCAATTTGGACATTCCTGAATTTCAAGATATTATGACAAGTACAGAAAACTTCTGTATTCTTATTTACAATATTCTTAAAGGCAAATTGAACCCTGATTTTGATCTGACTATAAGGTTATATGAGACTCCAAGAAATTTCGTTGAGTATCCTGCTTCATAGAAATTTGACTACTTAAAAATATAGGGAAGAAATTATGCTTTGTTAAGACGCATAACTTTAATGGGCTCGTTATTATCATCAAATAATCTGACGATATAAATACCCTTGCTCAAATCATCAATTGTAAACGTATTCTTTCCTCGCACTTCAAACCTCTTCACTTCTCTTCCAGCAATACTGTTTATACTTATTGATGTAACTAAGTCAGGATGGCTCAATTGAAAAATGTCTTGAACAGGATTAGGATAAATGCTGATTTTAGTTTTTTTAATTGTAGGATCTATCTTATGAGTTTGGTCTGCAGTCATATCCATTGGCAATAGTACCATAGTGAAGAGAACGATATGTAGTAAGATAGACTTCATTAAAACCGAAAATACTTCTTTTATTAGAACGTATGTATTACTAAAATGTTAACAACGCTTAATAGACAATAAAAAAGGGTGAATACCCTTTCCACGACACGAAAATACAAGAAATATTTATATTAAATATAAAAAAAGACAATAATCTATATACTGCTGATTATCAATATTTTATGTATATATATGTTCAAATTTAAAATAAATAACCCTTTATAAATAAAACTCAAATTTACTCTGGTTCACCATAACTCTATCACTCATTTTTAAATGTCGTGTCCATCAGAGGATATTATATTTATAAGCTCTTCAAGCAATTAACGTTTTAAGCTGTATACTTGAATAAACCACTCAAAATATTCAAAAACTATGCATATAGCTATTATCGGTAATGGCATAAGTGGAGTAACAGCAGCCAGATGGATTAGAAAACTTAGTGATTACAAAATCACCATCATTTCCTCAGAAACAGAGCATTTTTACTCTCGTACTGCCTTAATGTATATCTACATGGGTCACATGAGGTATGAAGACACCAAACCATATGAAGATTGGTTTTGGAGTAAGAACAGAATTGATCTTTTACATGCTCATGTAAATGGTGTTGATTTCAAATCCAAGCATCTTGATCTAGACAATGGATCTAAGTTAAATTATGACAAACTCATTATAGCTACAGGAAGTAAGTCTAATAAGTTCGGATGGCCAGGTCAAGATTTAGATGGAGTATCTGGGTTATACAGTTTTCAAGATTTAGAAAACATGGAACTGTATTCTAAGGGGTTAAAACGTGCTGTAGTTGTCGGTGGAGGGCTCATAGGGTTAGAAATGGCTGAGATGTTTCATTCGAGACATATACCAGTCAGTATGATTGTAAGGGAGACTAATTATTGGGATAATATTATGCCTATAGAAGAAGCTCAGATGATTGGTGATCATATCATAGAACATGGTATCGATTTAAGGTTAAAAAGTAATTTACAAGAAATCATAGATGACGGCGATGGAAAGGTCTCTGGCATCATTGTCAAAGAGACTGGAGATCAAATCGAATGTGGGTATGTTGGACTTACTGCAGGTGTGAGCCCTAATGTTTCATTTTTGAAGGAAACTGACCTTAACATAGAAAGAGGGATAGTTGTCAATGAATATTTAGAATCGAATTTAATGGATGTATATGCTATAGGTGACTGTTCCCAAAATAGCAACCCAGCTCCTGGGCGTCGTCCCATTGAAGCTGTATGGTATACTGGAAGAATAATGGGCGAAACAGTAGCACACACCATATGTGATAAAAAAACGAAGTATATTCCTGGAATTTGGTTTAATTCTGCCAAATTTCTCGATATTGAATATCAAGTATATGGCGATATACCAAGAGAACTTCCAAATGGAATCAGCACCTTGTTTTGGAAACATTCTGATAATAAAAAAAGTATCAGAATCAATTTTGACACTTCTACAAAAGTCGTTATTGGATTTAATTTGATGGGAGTCAGATATCGACATGAGATTTGTGATAAATGGCTGGCCGAAGGTATCCATATTGAAGAAATGCTACCTCAATTAGCTTTGGCCAATTTTGATCCTGAATTTTATGATTATTATGAGAAAGAGGTAGTAGCACTTTACAATGAACAAAACGGGACATCCATTTCTCTCAATTCTAAAAGAGGTCTAAATGACGTGTTTTCATTTCTCAAAAACAAAATAAGGGCTTGATTATGAAAATATTACAACATATAGGAATCGGATTGTTTTTTACAGCATTGGTCATTTTCACCGGCATATTAGGACTTAACAACTATGAGTTTAAGGCTGATGATATTAACATAGAAAATGTTCATCATGCAGATGTAATCAAGCAAAAAGCATTAGAATATGAAATTTATAATACAACTTATAAATCTAGTTTTGCTGCAGAGTCTGCTTTTAAGAATGTTCTAAATTCAGCCCAGAAGACATTAGAGGAAAACTTCAAAAGCGGAATAGCACCTGAAGGGGTAAGTGAATGGGATTATAGAATGGGCAATGGATGGATCAAAGGATATTCTAACAGTCATGTCATCGCTGCAGCCAATGGGCCAATAAAAAAGAGTCCTATGCAATTTTTCCTCTTGACATTTGGACTAGCCATATTAGGAGGACTGCTATTTATCATTCCTAAATTTTCGGGAATTGAAGGCATTAAAAACAATAGCATTTACCACCATACACTTACTAGAGGTCTGACATTTAGATGGAAGGCTTTGTTTTTATCTGCTACCATCCTTGGAGTTCTACTTTACGGAATTTCATATATGGGCTATAACTTGCTTTGGTCTATTTTCACCGCTGTGGCCACTCTTGTCATCATGGCTTTAGTGATTTATAAACATGAGGATAAAGAAAACAGGCCTGCACGTTCTTCATCTCCAGACATAACAGGATGGCTAGGCATGATAGCTGGTATTTATTTCATCATTTTTTATATTCTCCTTTATTGGATGCCGCAGCATATCACCGCATGGACGGATATGGTAAGTCCAATTAGTCAGGCACTCAGTGGCAATAGTGCCTCGCAATGGTTTTTGTATGGTCTTATGTATTCTGTCATTGTCATTGTGATGGGACTTCGAATGTTAGCTAAGTATAGACATAATAAATATCAGATATGGCGAACATCATCTGTCATGTTTTTTCAAACGGCTTTTGCTTTTTTGATACCAGAAATACTAGTCAGATTGAATCAACCTTGGTATGATTTTAAAAATATCTGGCCGCTGGACTATGACTTCTTTTTCAACTATAACTTAGATGAACTTACTCATAGTGGAGGACTAGGTATTTTCATGCTAGTATGGGGGATATTGCTTACCCTTATTGGAGTACCACTTTTCACTTACTTTTTTGGAAAGAGGTGGTATTGCTCGTGGGTATGTGGTTGTGGTGGCTTAGCAGAAACTATGGGCGATCCATATAGACAGCTAAGTGATAAAAGTCTGCGAGCTTGGAAATATGAGAGATATATTATTCATGGAGTATTACTTTTCGCTGTGATCATGACCTTGATGGTGCTCTACAGTTATTTCAGTGGAAGTTCACAGATACTCTTTCTCAATAGTGATAATGTTCGAACTTGGTATGGGTTTTTAATAGGAAGCGCATTTGCCGGAGTTGTCGGTACTGGTTTTTATCCTCTAATGGGAAATAGGGTATGGTGCAGGTTTGGATGCCCACTTGCTGCCTATTTAGGGCTAGTTCAAAAATTCAAATCCAGATTTAGGATTACAACGAATGGAGGTCAATGCATTTCATGTGGCAACTGCTCAACATATTGTGAAATGGGTATAGACGTAAGGTGGTATGCTCAAAGAGGCCAAGATATTGTAAGAAGTAGTTGTGTAGGTTGCGGTATTTGTTCTGCCGTTTGTCCTAGAGGTGTTTTGAGGTTAGAAAATGGAAGTGTGGATGTGGATAGCAGAGCAATGGAAATAAGGACTATTCATGTTCCAGAAGGTGATGTTAGGTTACTTGTTTAAGAAATAACTTTTAGAATTATTGTTTTATGCCCATCTTTTTAAATGTTTGAGTTTGAAAGGAAACAAGAATTAGAATTTATCGTCCATCTCTTCAGGCAATTTCTTTATTTTTGAAAACATAGAAAAAATGACATACTTGGTCTAAGTAATCAAGTATAATCGACACATTTGATCAGTTTTTACTTATTCTTGGAAAACTATGCTTAAAAAACTAAAATCACTATTCGTAATTGAGGATGAAAGTGGATCACCAAAAGAAGAAGGATCAGTTTCGACTAAAGTATCAAAACCACAATCTAAATCTTCTGCGAGTCCAAAATCCACCCCCTCTCCTACTTCTAAAAACATCCCAATCAAAGAAGGCGCTCCTCAGGAAAAATTTGTAAATATTCTACTAGAAGCTGTAGAAAAAAATAATATCGATGGTTTCGATTATTTAGAATACAAACAATCTTTGCAGTCATTGTCTAAGATGAACATGGATGAGGCTACGCAGTTTAAGTCTGCATATGCTATGGCATCTACGATGGGGATAGATAAAGCTAAATTGGTCAAAAGTGTAAAACACTATCTTGATGTATTGAAAAATGAAGAATCAAAATTTAACCAAGCACTTACTAATCAAATCAATCAAAAAGTAGGTCAAAGAAAGCAAGAATTTAAAACTCTAGATGATACAATTTTACAAAAGGAGAATCAAATAAAACAACTTTCAAAAGAGATTGAAAAACATAAAAAAGATCTAGAAAAACTCAAAGCAGAAGTGGACACAGCTCAAGGAAAAGTAGAAGGAACAAAAGCTAGTTTTTATGGATCCTATAAAGTAGTAGCCTCGCAAATGGAAGAGGATCTTAAAAAAATAAATCAGTATCTATAATTATGGCAAGTTCTGATTTTACAAGAAAATCATTTTGGAAAAGACCTGAGGGAGTTACTGGGATACTTTTTCTGTTAGCTGCCATCATTGGTGGAGGGTATGCAGTGATGACAGGTCTTGGAACAATATTGGCATTTGCATCAACTACCTTAGGACTAGTAGCCTCAGTCGGTGCTCTTGGGCTCATTGTATTTATGGCTTTAGATAGCAAGGCCAGAACACTAGCAGGATATATGTACAAAAGTATAATGAGAGCTATTACTGGTTTGTTTGTTCAAATAGATCCTATAGGCATCCTTAAGTCCTACGTTGATGAGCTTAAGGGGAATTTGAAAAAGATGAATAAACAAATCATCAAAATCAGAGGCCAAATGCACAAGCTCAAAGAGCTGATATTAAACAATCAAAAAGCAATAAATACTAATCTGAATCAGGCCAATGCCGCCAAAAAAGAACAAAACAAATCTCAGGTCATCTTAAAAAGCAGAAAAGCAGGAAGACTCAAAGAAAGTAATATGAAGCTTGAGGATCTTTATAAAAAAATGGAAATCCTCTATAGGGTACTTATGAAGATGTATGAAAACAGTGAAATTCTAAAAGAGGATGTTGCAGATCAAGTAGAGATTAAGGAGCAAGAATTTAAAGTCATTAAGGCAAGTCATTCTGCGATGAACAATGCCATGGACATCATTAGAGGAGATAGTAATAAGAAAGAGATGTTTGAAATGGCCCTTGAAAACATTGCTGATGACGTAAGTCAGAAAGTAGGAGAAATGGAACAATTCATGGAGCTCTCGGAAAACTTCATGCAAAGTATAGATCTTCAAAATGGCATCTTTGAAGAAGAGGGCCTCAAAATGTTAGAGAAGTGGGAAAAAGGTGGCATGTCACTTATTCTAGGTGAAGAAAAAGATCAACTTCTTCTTGATGCTGAATCAGATCAAGCTCTTGATCTCAATAAAGGAATGTTAAGCAAAGAGAAATTGCAAAGGGAGAATCAATATGATATGCTGTTTGACTAGAAGAATAAAATTATAGAGGTATTAAATTTCTTCAGCAATATTATAATTATCCTTTCCAGGTTTATTTCTAGCTACTAACTCTGCTAAAAATCCTGTTACAAAAAGTTGAGTTCCAATAATCAAAAGAAGAATACCAAAGTAGAATAATGGTCTATCATCTATGGAACTGGTCTTCCAGATGATTTTGGAAAGAGACAGATAAGCAAGGATACAAAATCCAACAAAGCTAAATCCCATTCCCCATGTGCCAAAGAAATGCATTGGTTGCTTAGAGAATTTTCCTACAAAAAATAGGGAGAGCAAATCCAAAAAGCCACTGATTATTCTTTTAGTTCCGAATTTAGAATAGCCATGCTGTCTTGCCCTATGCTCTACTACTTTCTCCCCAATTCTAGTATAACCAGCCCATTTAGCCAATACAGGCATCCATCTGTGCATATCTCCATAAACATGAATGCTTTTGACAACCTCATTTTTATAGGCCTTTAGACCACAGTTAAAGTCATGGAGCGTTATACCGCTTACTTTTCGAGCAACAGCATTAAATAATTTACTAGGTACCGTTTTGGACATTGGATCATGTCTCTTTTTCTTCCATCCTGATACTAAATCATAACCCTCTTCAGTAATCATTTTATAGAGCACAGGAAGTTCCTCTGGGCTGTCTTGAAGATCTGCATCCATAGTGAAAACGACATTTCCTTTAGTCCTTTTAAACCCTTCACTTAATGCAGCAGACTTACCATAGTTTCTTCTAAATTTTATGCCCTTTACATTCGAATTCTTGTGTTTAAGGTCATTGATAATTTTCCAAGAATTATCTGTACTGCCGTCATCGATAAAAACTATTTCATAAACAAAGCCATTATTTTCCATGACTTCATTGATCCATCTGTACAACTCAGGAAGAGATTCGCTTTCGTTAAGAAGAGGAATGACTATACTAATATCCATAAACAAAAAATGTCTGAAGCAACTTTAATGCCTCAGACAAAGGTATTTATATATTATGAAAAAAATTAATCTAATAACTCTTTTTTATTATAGCACTGACAATCAGACTTATTATCAATCCTAAAATACATCCTCCGAGCCATCCCAATATAGCCTGGCCAAATGTCTGATGTTCTAGTTCATCTGCTGCTGCTTCTAACTGCTCATTCATTTCATCAGCCATTTCTTCATTCATTCCAAACATATCAGCCATCCATTGACCAGTCTCTGCAACTACTTCCTTCTGTACTTCTATCAAACTAGGATCAAGAAAGTTCACTTGAAAATATTGATGTAAAAGTGAGAGAAGAGAACCTATAGCCCAAACTAGAAACGTATTCTTCAGTGCTTCTCCAAAACTTAAAAAGCCTTCTTGATAAGCTTTAATTTCTCGCCCTGCCATGACCATACAAAATATTGGCACGGCAAATGAAAGTATGGTAGTCAATGTACCTGTAAATATCATTTTAGGTGCAACAAACTGATAGATCGTATTAGTGACTACAAAAAACAACCCATATATGAGTCCCCATTTTAATGCAGGATGATTTAGCATATCTAAAAGATTTTTAGTGAATTACGAATTTAGGAAACTCAAATATGTTAGAATAATTTAATCGACTAATCTTTGTCTAAGAAATTATCAAATTACTACCCCTATAATTTTTCCAGTTAGTTCCTTTCCATAAAAAGGATTATTTCTACATTTTGATTGACAAGTCTTGTCATTATAAATCCATTTAGCCTCAGGATCAAAAATTGTGAGGTTTACCGTTGCATCTTCTTTTATGCTCTCTACAGATACTCCTCCCACGGAAGCTGGGCCATATGTCAATTTACTTATTATTGATTCTAATTCTATATCTGTATCCATAATAAGAGCGGAAAACATAGTCTCAATCCCACTAGCTCCAAAAGTTGCTAACCCAAATTCCATGTCTTTTACATCATTTTCTAATGGATAATGATTTGAAGAAATATATGTGACTAGGTCACTTTTTACTGCTTTAACTAATTCCTTTCTGTCATCCTCATCCCTCAGGGGAGGAATAACTTTATGATTGGTATCAAAATCTGAACAAGAGCGAACATCTTTACATAAATTGATATAAGATACTCCCAAAGCGAATACAGCTGATGATTTGACAATATCTAAGGCATACTTAGTACTGATATTATGTAATACAAAATCAGTCTCTGCATATTCTGCTATGGAAATCGCCTTTTGAATAGACATTGTCTCACTTACTCCAGGCAATCCAGGCAATCCTAAGGATATAGAAACATCACTTTCATGTATCTGACCTTCTGGATTGACATCAAAAGGACTTGGCGCATAAAGCACTTTAGCTTTCATGGATTTGGCATACTCCATCGCTTTCCTAAGTTCTTTGATAGGCCCTTTAAAGGTCAATCCATCAGAGAATAGAAGTGCTCCGGATTGATGCAAGTCAATAAGTTCTGCTAGTTCTTTTCCTTCCGTCTTTTTTGTAATACTACATATGGGATACAATCCTACATTACTTGGTTCATTATCATTAGTGTAATATTGGTATTGTGCTTTGTTATCAACAATTGGGTCAGTATTGGGCCATACAAACACTTTAGTAAAACCACCATTAGCAGCAGCAGCCTTCAAAGAATCTTTATCTTCTCTGTATTCATGACCTGGATCCCAGCACATTGCACCTATATCAATCCATCCAGGAGAAACATGTAAATTTTCGCTTTCTATAATTAGGTCAACCTTTGAGTCAATTACAGATGCAATTTTCTTAATTCTACTGTTTTCTATTAAGACATCTACTTTTTGAAGGTGGAATGGAGACTTAAAGTCAATTATTTTGGCTTGTTTGAGTAGAACTTTTCGTCCATTTCGGCTCTGTATTATATTTTCCAGAATCTCAGTAGTATGGTTTCAATGGCCAAAAATAACAAAGCCAGCATAATACAATACTTCCAAAGCCGAAAACCGTGATCTTTTTGACTAATAAAATCTGTAAGTCCTGCTTGTATAGTCTCTTCAATGATATTTACATCAACTCCTATCTCATTTTTAATCTCCTCTAAATTCACTAAAGAAAGATTAGATTCTCTTCTATCATAATTAAATGAAAGGCTACTTTCGGCATTTCCATTCTTAGTCAAATTATAGATTCCGGCAGTATTAATTTGGTCCGTGATATCAATGAGATAATCATTCTTTTGTCTTATGAGTCCTGGTATAAACTCTGTGTCACCTCCGGTGATCAGGTATTTGGTCTTTTCACTTATGTCCAAATTTTGTGAAGTGATGATGTTATCCTCTCCTATGGTATAAGCAATTTCTGATTGATTACCAGATGAAATGGCTGCTTTGTAGAGTAATGGGATAAAAATTTCTGCGTTGGCCGAAAGGTCATTGTATTCTGAAGAAAGAGGAGCACTGCATACATATACTGATCCAGTTTCTAATTCATATTTAGCTAAATAAGAACTACCATCTCGGTAATCCAGAATTCTCTCCATAGCTCTTGATTGTGATACATTGACCACATAATTAGAAGACGTTACAGGAAGTTTGATATTTCTACTTATTCTTCTAAAAACATTAGAAAATATAAAGGCATCACTATTTATCCGTCCTACTTCTCTAGTCTGTTTTTGAATATTTCCAAAGTTATTGGCTCGTAGTCTACCTAGAAAATCACTATAGACATCATTATTAATATTAGCACTTGGAAAGATTAATAAATTACCTCCACTAGAGACAAAGTCTTCCAAAACTGCAATAAGGCCACTACTCAGATTAGACAAGTCTTCCAATATGATTAAATCCTGAGTGGGTATAATCTCATATTTTACTCTGTCTTTTTGAGCTGAAGTTCTATTAAAATATCCCAATGATTTATATGCTGCCCCCAAATAAGTATTTGATTGCGACTCATAAATACTTAATATGTTTATTTGTTGCTTGAGTTGGAATGCTATATGATATGTATCATCAAAAGTAACTGGATAATCCTCTATTCTTACTTCAGCATCATGCCATCCTGTATTATTGATTGTCATGGCAGCAGTATCAGTAATAGTCGTTAAAGGAGGTATAGAAACCGTACCAAGAGGCCTAGTTTGATCTTCATAAAGTAAACTTAACTGAACATTATCTGCTGATTCTTGACTGTGATTGGTTAGAGTAATATTAAGGGCATTGCTTTCATTAAGCACTGGCACCACTGCATCAAAGACCACATCATCGATACTTATGTTGCGCTCTATAACCGGCCTTAACTGTAATAAATTATATTCCACTGTAGAATCCACAGGCTGCTCAAAAGTGGAAATAGATTCCTGAAAATCAGAAATCAAATAGGCAATTTTTTGGCTATTTTTTTGTGAAAGTGTTCTTTTTTGCACATTTCTGACTAATGCCAAATCACTAACAGAAGGACTTGAATTGATCTCATCTATGTGACTCAGAGCTGTAGACTTGTCAAAAAAATTGAGTTGTCTACCATTCAGTTCATTGGTAAGGATCTGATATTCATCAGACTCTCCATAAGCTTGAATAATTTGCCTTGCTCTCTTTTTTGCTATAGTAAGTAAAGCAGCATTGTTTTGTGTAGCATTCATAGAAAATGAATTGTCAACAAATACGCTTACAGCTTTTCTTCCGGCTTTTACTTCTTCTCCTTCAAAAAGAATTGGCTGAGCAAAGGCAAACACTAGAAACCCAAGCGCTAACAATCTGCTCAAAAGCACCAAAAGGTTTTTAATCCGGTTACGATTACTGGTTTCTTCTTTAAGTTCTTTGAGGAATTTCACATTAGTGAAATAGACCTTTTTAAATCTTCTAAAATGAAAAAGATGAATGATAATTGGAATGGCTAATGCCAATAATGCCCAAAGAAAAGAAGGAAAGAGAAATTGCATCTACACTATCTAGTTTTTCACTGTACGGTCACAAATATGATGACTTTAAAGCAGCTCAAATATTATAAACGAGAAAAGTGAAAGAAGGTGTGTTCCAAAATGAAAATTTAAGTTACTCAACTCATATATAAAAAAGGCGAACACTTTAAGGCAAGTGTTCGCCAATGTAGAATAGTTGTATAAATAAAACTGTTTATGGGATTCTTAAAATTTGCTAATTGACATATACCTTTTCGTAAAATGCTTTTTTACCGATTAAAATTTTCATTGTGTAGATCCCATATTCCAATTTAGAAATATCAAATCTTTTACTAATCGATGCCTGTTCCTTTATAGTTTCAACATAAAGTTCCTCACCTATTTCACTCATTAATGTAATGGAAGTTTTTTGCCCAAAAGGTAGTATTGAAAGCGTCAACTTGTCATCCATATGATACACTTTTGGTGCAATTGTCTTTTCTGTAGAAAGAATTCTAATTTCTGAACCTTCAACATAAATAGTCTCTGTTGTTATTTCTAATTCATCTTTAAACTCAAAGAAATATTCACCATTAGGAAGGTTTTTTAAATTGTAAATTCTTTGCTTTGTCTCTCCAGCTTTAATCTTTTCTGAAAGAAGTACTTGACCTTCGTAATCAGAAAGAGTTACTGAAATCTCTTCATTGTTTTCTTCAGCAAGAAATATTGTGACTTTCTTATCCTGAGCCAAAGAACTAAGTGAATACTTAGGGTTACTACCAAATAATGAGATAGAAATCCCAATTAACAAGAGAATTAGTAGAGAGGTTTGTGTGAAGATTTTCATGGTTAATATTTTAAAATGATTAATACTTCAAATCTCAATTAAACTAGTATAACAGGCTGCACAACTTTTGATAGCTTATAGTACTATTTTGATGTCAATAGTCAAAATATAATAGATTATGGTCAATATTTCATCATTATAATGTTAACTCCAAATTATATTTTAATGTGAGGTTGTAAAATGAGTGAAAACCTTATTAATATTGGTTAACCATCAGACTTTAGTAATGAACAAGTTTAACACCCCAAGGCTTAAGAAAGTAGAACCCAATTTTGGTCGTTCATTTGTATTAAGAAGTTTTGAAGAAAAGAATACCAATCAAATACCCAAATGGCATTATCATCCAGAACTTGAATTAGTATATATTGAAGAAGGTAAAGGGAAATATCAAATAGGAAACTCTATTAATTATTTTACTGAAGGAGACTTAGTATTAATCGGATCAAATGTGCCTCATTATGGATTCTCCTCGAGATTATCTGGCGAGAATCAAGAATTGGTCATACAAATCCACCCTTCATGTTTTGGAGAGGGTTTTTTAGACATGAGTGAATTGACTTCTATCAAAACCTTATTTGACAATGCAAAGTTGGGCTTATCATTTCATGGGATAACAAAAGAGGATATTGGAGAAAGGTTGAAGAGTATGTTTTATATGACCTCTTTTGAAAAAGTGATAGAGCTAATCAAGATATTTCACATACTCTCAGAATCAAAAGAATATAAAAACCTCAATTCATATAAGCATGCTGTACAGATCAAGAAAAAAGATATTACTCGAATTGAAGTTGTCTATGATTTTGTAAGAGAACGTTTTGAAGAAAAAATTTTAGTTGAGGAAATCGCCGATGCTGTACATATGTCCGAGCCAGCTTTTTGTCGCTTCTTTAAAAAATCAACAGGAAAAACCTTTATTAATTTTCTTAATGAATATAGAGTTACTCATGCCTGTAAACTCATTACAGAAAATCCTGACTTAGCAATTACTGAAATTGCCTTTCAATCTGGATACAACAATCTATCAAATTTTAATAGGGCTTTCAAAAAAGTAACGGGTAAAAATCCTTCAGCTTACAAAAATGGATTAACCGTTTTTGTGTCTTAGTAATCAATACATCATGTATCTTATTGAAATGGTACAATAACCAAAAACAAAAGTCTTTCTTTTTGTTACTCTACGAAAAAACTTCTAATCGAACTTTCCTTCAAATCTGTATATCACATTATCCACATCACTTGGGACAAACAATGTCCCTTTCTCATCAAAAGATACATCTGATAGCTTCCATGTAGGTGGCATACCCTGTGGGGCTGTCAATCCTAAAGGAACATGATCAACTAAAACTGTACTAGATTTCGATTTCAAATCATATGCTAGTACCCGATTTAATCCAGTTTCTACTATTAAGAGTTTCCCTTTAGGACCAATTTGTAGGCCTTCGGGCATTTGCAATGAATCCAAAATCACTTCTGCTACATCCAGCTTTTTACCTTTCTTAAAAAACTTTAGAATCTTCCCTTGATAATAATCAGCGACATAGCAATTCTCATCGTCACAGGCCAGTCCCGATGGGACAATTAATCCACCACTTGCATCGAGGAGGATCTCTATATTATCACCTAATCTCCTAGTTACCATTGCAGCTCCAGGAGAAACACCTAATTCTGCAATAATCAATGAACCATTGTGCAAAATTGCATTTATAGGAACGGTCAAATCATGATAAGTGACTTCGGCTTCATTGGTTGTCACATTCCAAACCTGTACTTCATTACTAAACCAAGAAGTAAGTGCCAATTTATCTCCTTCTGCATCAATGGTAAATGGTCCTATCACACCCTGCGAGCCTATCATATGGTGCCATGTATGCGATATTTCGCCTTGTTCATTCAATGATTTCATTGATAATATGTCTGGTACTAGGATTCGATTACCTACTACTTCTATGTCGGCAGCATTACAAATAGAAGGAGAAATAATTACTCTTTTACTTCCATCCTTATTCACTTGGTAAAGACTTCCGTCTTGAGCATGGCTGACGAATAATTCGTCTTTAGAATTAAAAGCCAAATTATCTGCTCCTACATATTCAGGTCCAGATGCAATTTTTAGCTTTTCTCCTGTCTCTACATTGATTCGGTAGATTTCTCCTGTCTTATGATCGATAGTGTGCAAAGTACCTTTTGAATCAAATTTAACCGCTGCAGGAGTTTTCAAATCATCTACTATAACTTCTAGTGAACCTTTGTCTACATTAATTTTCACAATGTGCCCTTTAGACCAGATAGGCCCATATAAATAACCATCTGGGCCAAAATCCATTCCGTTGAGCCATCCTAATTCTTTGATAATCAATCGAGGAGGATCTCTAAGTTCAGGATCTAATTCATACAAACCATCACCTTGAAAGTCTAAGGCCACAAAGAGTCTACCATCATCAGAAAAAGTAATAGGATTAGCACCCGGTGAAAGAAACTGTCGGCTACTGATACCTTCCTGTGTAATACGTCCAACTTCTCCAGTAAGTATAGAAGTAAAATACAATGATCCATCTGGCCCGAATGTCAAATCATCTGGACCTTCCACTCCATCTGTACCGGTAAGAGTATCTATAATTTCTCCATTATCAGTATCCACGATTCCAATAAGTCTACCTACAACTGATGCAACGTGCAATTGATCATCTTCATCAAAGTACAGTCCATTTGCCCCTTGAAAAAATGCCCCTTTTATCAGGATACTATCCAATGGTTCTGCTTTTGAATTTGAAGATTCCTCAGCTGTAGGACTACATGCAATGGTGCAAAGTCCGATAAAGGTGTATATGAGAATATTCAGGGTTCTTGTTTTATTTCGATACATTTTATGTGTTTATGTCATTTTTCAATTTCACTTCATTAAAATAGTCATTATCTATACAATCTTGACTCTCCATGTATTTTGAAATCATCAGAACTATTTAGGTTTTAATTTTGAAGACCCAATTAACATTATGTCCAGAGCAGATTAATTTGAAACCATGCAGCTACTTACTACTGAACAAAAAGATTTAGTCCTTACTTCAATGATAAAGTTATTGGATAAAAATCGTAGAGTATTTCTAGATGCAAATGCTAAAGACTGTGCTGCTTATGATCTCACTCATCGTGCCATGTATGATAGACTAGTCATGAACGATGAGAAAGTGGATGGTATGATAGAAGCAATAAAAGCAATCAGAAAGCGAAAAGATCCAATTGGTTCAGTAAAATCAGAATTTTTGCATGAAAATGGAATGAAAGTGGTAAACAAAACTGCTCCGTTTGGAACAATTATGATTATATACGAATCTAGACCTGATGTGACAGTAGAAGCTGCTGTAGTCGCATTCAAATCCAACAATAAAATCATACTTAAGGGTGGTAAAGAAGCTAGAAAAAGCAATAGAACTCTAGTACAATGTTGGCATAAAGCACTTAATGAAAATAACCTTTCTGAAGACTGGATAACTTCATTAGAGCTCAGTCGATCAGAAACTCAAGAGTATTTAAAAAATCCGCCAGGCCCTATTGATCTCATTGTCCCTAGAGGAGGAGATGGACTCATTCATTTTGTAAAATCACATGCTAAATGTGCTGTGCTCATAAGTGGTAGAGGTAATAACTTCCTGTATGTCCATGACGATGCAGATTGGCAAAAGACTATTCCAATAATTTTAAATGCTAAAACAGATAAAATCTCGGCATGTAATGCTCTGGATAAAGTCTTAATAAATAAAACCATAATAGATCTCGATAAAAAACTAAAAGAACTCTATCATATACTTTGTGAAAATAATGTAGAAGTATTAGCAGATAAGAATGCAGTTTTATCACTTCCTGGTTGCTCCGTAATAGGTCAAGAAGAAATTTGGAGTGAGGAGTTTTTAGCAATGAAGATTTGCATTGGACTCTCAGAAAACATGCATTCTGCTATAGGCAAAATCAATACTCACAGCGGAGGTCACTCCGTGACAATTATGACAGAAAACATGAAAACAGCATCGTCCTTTATGGATCAGATAGACAGTGCTGCAGTTTATCACAATGCCTCTACTAGATTCACAGATGGAGGGCAACTTGGTATTGGAGCAGAACTGGCAATTAGTACTGATAAATTGCATCATAGAGGACCATTAGGGTTAGATCAATTAGTGACTAATAAGTGGTATGTATATGGGAATGGACAGGTGAGAGATTGAATGTAAATGTTACATATGTTATTTGTACTTTGTTTAAATCATTAAGTTACATCACTTCTTAAAAAAAATGTCGCCATCCATGGTTTAATCAAAATAGTAAGCCAATGAATATTTCTAGAAAACAATCGAAAGCTTAACATCGCACTAAGGATTAATGGATACTCTAAAAGAAATACTAACTCTGGACTCTAATGCAAAAACAGTGCATTTCAAGAAAGGGAAAATTCTCCAAAGTGCCGGTGCAAATACCGATGTATCCTTTTTCGTCAAAGAAGGACTACTCAGAAGTTACACCATAGATGAAAAAGGAAAAGAGCATATTTTTATGTTTGCTTCTAAAGGTTGGTTAATAGCAGATATCGAATCACAAGAATTCCATCAACCCGCAGAACTTTTTATTGATTGTTTAGAAGATTCAGAAGTTGTTGTTTTCGATAAGAGATGTTTCAAAATTGCTAACCTAACCACTGATCAATTACAAAGAAATACACATTTATTGTCAAGGAGAATAGCAGTATTACAAAGAAGGGTATTAATGTTAATGAGTGCATCCGCAAGAGAACGATATGAACAATTTTTAATATCATATCCCGACCTGCCAAACCGTGTTCCACAACGAATGATTGCATCTTACTTAGGAGTGACTCCACAAGCTCTAAGTACAATTAGGGGTATACAAGCCAGAAAAAAATGAAATTAATCATCAATTTGTTAATCTACATGAATGCATAGCTTTATGCAAGTACTGACTTTTGTGGTAAACAAAATTTAGGACTTATGGAAAAAGCAAAATTAATCATCAGAATACTATTGGGTCTGATGTTAGTCATTTTTGGATTGAATAAATTTCTTCAATTTATGCCTTTACCTCCACTACCAAAAGCTGCAGCTGAATTTATGGGAGCCTTAATCAAAAGTGGATATATCATGGTCATTGTAGCGATAGTAGAAATTATAACCGGACTCTTATTACTTCTAAACAAATATCAATCACTGGCTCTAATTGTTATTTTTCCTGTTTTACTCAATGCCTTTTTATTCCATCTCTTTTTAGATATTGCTGGAATTGGAGGAGCTGTCATTGCTATAACTATGAATATTTTTCTATTGATACAAAACAAGGAAGTGTATAATCAAATATTAAAACCATAATAAAAAATTAGACAGTTATGAATAAAATATTGAGCATAGAACCTTTAGGTTTCCCATGGATGACTCAGGATCCATTTTTATTTTGTGCTTACCATAGAGATGAGTATCCGAATGGAAATTCTTCTATGGGTGTGGATATAGAAGAGCTAAATCAGAGAAATATTGGTCAAGACTTCACAGTAAAAGATGGGTGGAGAATGTATCATGGTCGCACCATTCCAGGATTCCCATATCATCCCCACAGAGGATTTGAAACCATAACTATAAATAAGGAAGGAGTAGTTGATCATTCTGATTCTCTTGGTGCAGCGGGTCGATTTATGGGAGGAGATGTGCAATGGATGACAGCTGGGAAAGGGATTCAACATTCTGAGATGTTCCCTTTAATAGAAGAGAACAAAGGAAACCCATTGGAGATTTTTCAAATTTGGCTAAACCTTCCCAAACAGTCCAAAATGGTAGATCCCCATTTCAAAATGCTTTGGAATGAAGATATACCTATAATCAATCATTTAGATTCATCAAATAAAAAAACGTCAATACAAATCATTGCTGGCAAAATAGATGATGTTGAAGCCTTGGACCCTACTCCAGATTCATGGGCAGCCAACCCACATAATTCTGTTGGGGTTTATACCGTAAAGATGGAAGTAAGTGCGAATTGGAAGTTGCCTAAAACAAACCCAAAAGCTAACCGCTCTCTATTCTTTTATAAAGGAGAAAGTATTCAAGTGGAAGGTCAGAACATAACCTCTGATCATATGATAGAGCTTGCTTCAAGTGAGGATATAGAAATTCAAAATGGTAATCAAGATGCTTATTTTTTGATTCTGGAAGGAAAACCAATAGGTGAACCTGTTGCGCAACACGGTCCGTTTGTAATGAATACACAAGAAGAAATTAGGCAAGCAATGAAAGACTATGGCAAAACCCAGTTCGGTGGATGGCCTTGGGCAGAAACTGAAGTTGTTCATTCTAGAAGTAAAGGGAGATTTGCTTTGCATAGTGATGGCATGGAAGAAACTAAATGATATTCTGATAGAATTGAAACCACCGGAACCTTACAAAACAGAGGTGATTTAATATGGTCACCTCTATTTTTATTACATTTTTTGAGACATGAAGCTACCATCAAAAAAGCCACAATAGCAAAGAGAGTTATTGGTATAGAAAAGGTGCTAATTACTGAAAAACTCAACAAAGTAATCATTCCAAAACTCTGCGCACTTGTGACTTTCTTTTTCAGATTTTGAGGAATAGTAGACCTTTAAATAATAAGATTGCTGAGTTCAAGAGTAAACAATCTTACAATAAGGATAAGGCTGAAAGCATCAAAAATATCATAAACAAGGCGAGTGAATCATAGGCCCGTTTCAAATTGGACTTCGTTCATAAGTCGATGATTTCTTTCTTTTCATCATAAGGCAAATCTGGATGTGCACAATGACCCATAAGATGAATCAAACCTGTTATAATCAATACTCATGTTCCAATATCACATAGTTGTCTAGAATTCTTTTTTTGCCAATAGACTCTTAGAATTAGACACAATTCATATCATCTTTATTTTTCAAAAATTTTCTTCAACTAATGTGACTGATACTTCGTTATAAGATTATGAAGTCAAAATGGGTCATATGCTTTCTTATATCAACTTTTTGGTTAAGCTGTGGTGACAAATCTATGACCAATGGGCCTAATATAGACCCCAATGATCTCACTCACATCGAATATAATCCTTCCGATTTTGATCTAAACATTCCTGATAATTTTCCACAAATGGATATCCCATCCAACAACCCAAATACTGAAGAAGGAGTAGACTTAGGAAGGCGTCTTTTTTATGACCCCATTCTATCAGTAGATAGCACTTTGTCCTGTTCTTCATGCCATTTACCCGTTGGTAATTTTACTGACAACTTAGCATTGAGCAGGGGTGTAAGTGGAAATTCTACTGTACGAAGTTCGATGTCACTATTGAATATAGGATTCGTAAGCAGTGGTCTTTTTTGGGATGGAAGATCTGACATACTTGAGCATCAAGCATTACTTCCTGTTGAGGATCCTGTGGAACTAGAAGCTGACTGGATAGAAATAGAGCAAAAATTGAGAAGTAGTAACACTTATCCATCATTGTTTAGAAAGGCATTTGGAATAGAAAACATATTGGAAATTGATAGAGAATTAGCATCTAAAGCCATTGCCCAATTCGAACGAACACTTATAAGCAGTGGCAACTCCAAATATGATCAAGTGATTCGTGGAGATGCTGTATTTACTGATCAAGAACTTCAAGGACATGACATTTTCTTTGATATTGATGACGATATAAATCGGCATGCTGAATGTGGTCATTGCCATAATGCCCCTTTATTTACTACTAACGAATATTTTAATAATGGAATCCAAACTCCCGTAGGGGACAACACATTTAAGGATAATGGTCTTGGAGAAATAAGTGGTAATTTATTCGATAATGGCATGATGAGGACACCTACACTTCGCAACATTTTTCATTCTGCACCATATATGCATGACGGCAGATTTGAGACTTTAGATGAAGTCATAGACCATTATATCACAGGAGGGCATCCTACAGATAATTTGGCCCCGGTCCTCAGACCTCTTACGATGAGTGATGAAGATAGGGCTGCACTTATTGCATTTATAAGAACCTTAGAAGACTTAGATTTCATCAACAATCCAGATCATCAAAATCCATTTTAGCGAAAAACGTTGCCTCCAAATAAAAGCCTTGTCTTCTATCATTGTGATTAAAAAACTATTCCAAGTATTCTGGATTCCTTTCTTTCGGAATTGGGGCATTTGTCTCTTTCCACCAATTCTGAAGCAACATTAGCATCTCTTCCTTTTTGATTGTTTCTATTTTAGACAAGTCATTGTTTTCTCCAATATCATCATCCAGGTTATAGAGTTCTATTTCATTTTTTTCAAAATAATAATGAAATTTCCACTTACCGTATCTGATTACAGATCCTGGTCGTGTTCTAAATAAAGGATCACGATTTTCACTGTTATGGTCTTTGTAAGCCTGTAAATATATAGGGAAGTGCCAGAATAGAGGACGGTCTAACACAGATAAGTTCTCAAATAAGATGGGTAAGAGATTTACTCCGTCATAATCATCATTATTCACTTTAATGTTAGCACTGGCTAGAACTGTGGGCAAAATATCGAGGTTGGTGATTGGAATATCAGACTTACTTTTTGCTCTTATTTTATCCTGCCAAACAAAAAAGAAAGGCTCTCGTATTCCGCCTTCATAATAACTACCTTTTCCAGCTCTCAAGGGATGTTGGTTAGTTATTCCAAAAAGTCCACCGTTATCAGATGTAAAAATGATTAGAGAGTTTTTAAACAAATTTCTTTCATTAAGATTTTGAATCAATAAACCAATATTTCTATCTAGATTTTCAATCATCGTAGCATATCCCATATTATTCTGACCAATCACTGACTGCTTATTCTCATAATTGGGTAATAAACTATCAATTGGTTGAATTGGTGTATGTACTGCATATGGGGCATAATAAAGAAAAAAAGGATCGCTGACTGAGTCAATAGATTCTATGGCCTTCTCCATTATTTGATCTGTAAGATATTTGTCTCCATTAATACCGACATTCTTATATGGAGGATAATAGCTTTTGGGATGACCATTATGCCCACCGCCAATATTCAGATCAAAACCAAACGAAATAGGAGAATCACTTAAATGCCATTTGCCAGCATGAATAGTAAAATATCCATCTTTATTCAATATTTGTGCTAGTGTAGTTTCGTCTTGAGCTAATGTTGTTTTGTTAGGGGTAGGAATGATTAATCTATCTTTTGATTTTCCTCTTTTTGAGGATCCGACAGTATAAATGCCATGATGCGTTGGCCATTTGCCAGTCATTAAACTCGCCCTGCTAGGAGCACAATTGGCAGCGGCAGCATAACCATTTGAGAATTGCATCCCTAGTTGAGACAGTTTATCAATATTGGGTGTATTATAATAGTCACTCCCCATAAAGCCCAAGTCCTTCCAACCTAAATCGTCAATATTTATGAGAATAATATTGGGTTTTACGTCAAAGTCTTGGTTTCTCCAAGAAAGAAGAAGCAAAACAAAACCGATAAAGAAGATTAAGTTTTTGTTCATAAGGTATCCCATAAATCAATGGAATTCATAAAATTTCAATTTTTACTAAAACCTATAATAGGGCTAAACTCACAAATTGTGATGAATGAATTCTACAATAACTCAGGTTTAATATTGAATTGCCCTTTTACAATTCCATTAATACTTAAACAAATCAAAGTCCACAGCATCAATTTTCTCTTTATAGGTCTTCCATTCTCCTTCCATATACTCAGCTTGTTTTCCTAATACTTCATCAAGAAGAGTTAATGCCTGATCTACTGATACTTGAGCATTAGGTGTTGGTGTACCATATGAAGCGCTTAGATATCTTCTCGCCATCCCAAGATTTCTTGTCAGGGTATTCGGATTTCTTTGTATTCCTTTTAAGCCTTCTTTATCCATATACAAAGCCATCAGATCTTCTAGGTTCTTCTGTGCTTCCTTATTAGCTTTCTTGATTTCTTTCTTCTGCTCTTCATCTTCTATTGTCTCAACAAGTTTTCCTACTAATTCGATTGATTTTTTAGCCATTTTCAATTCGTCATATGCATCTGCCGCTTTTGTCATACTTATGCTGTAATTATCATAAGCTTTTTTCATTTCCATCATATCCGCTTCAGTGATGTAGTCTACTCTAGGATCTAATTTCACTTCAACAGAAGTTTCTGCAGTGGCATCTCCATATGTAGCGTGAATGGTATAAGTTCCTGGAAGTGCAGACATTCCTGAAGGAAGGTCACTATCAGTTTTAGGTTCATTTCTACTTGGGCCTCTCACTCCATCTGTCCTAAGGTTCCATGAGGTTCTGACCAATCCTTTTTCTTTTATTTCCCTTGAAAATTGTCTTACTGTATCTCCATCAGAATTGATAACTGAGAATCTCACTTTATCATCTTTCTTATTATCTCTTTTGTCTGTTTTCTCCTTCTGAGGCATCTCCTTTTTGGAATTCTCTTTCTTTGACTTCTTCTTATCACCTTTCGCTTCTTTCTCTTCTTTTGGTTCTTTACTATCTGGTTTGATCCACATGGATATCATTGCATTTGTGCTCTTATTCTCACCTACAAATTCAGCTTGTCCTATGAATCTTATACCTTGATATGATCTATTATTAGAAAGATATCCATCTGTAGCTGATACTACATCAAAGACTTTAGAAGTATATTTACTTTTTGCATATTGGCGTAATGGACCTATATCATCCAATACCCAAAAGGCTCTACCAAATGTACCAAATACCAAATCATCAAAAGTCTCTTGAATGGCTAAATCTCTAATCTGTACAGGTGGCAAACCGTTCTTCCAGTGTTGCCATTTTTGACCTTTATCAAAGGATATATACAATCCTACATCAGTGCCTAAGAATAGCAAATTAGGTTCTTCATTATCCTGAATGATGCATGTCACAAATCCTTTCACCTTTCTATCATCAACTAACCTTCTCCAAGTACGGCCATAGTCCGTGGTATGATACATATAGGCTGACCAATCATTTTGTCTATAATTATTTACAGCAATGAATGCCTCTCCAGCATTTATATTGGACAATTCTATTTGTGGTATCCAAGCTGCAGTTGGAAGTCCTGGCATTCGAGTGCTAACTTTCGTCCAATTGTCCCCTCCATCTTTTGTCACTTGCACGTTGCCATCATCCGTACCTACCCATATCACTTTTTTGTCTACGGTGCTAGGCGCAATAGCAAGAATACAAGTGTTATTTTCTGCATTTGTAGCATCAATTGTGAGCCCACCAGAAATGTCTTGATGATGTTTGCTGGTATCATTAGTTGTCAAGTCAGGGGATATAATATTCCAACTCTCTCCACAGTCAGAGCTATGGTGCACAAATTGACTACCATAATACAAACCACAATTGGTTTCTGGCTCTAGTGCAAATGCGGCATTCCAATTATATCTCAAGGTAGTACCTTCAGGGTGATTAGGTCTTATAAATTTATTCACACCAGTTTCTTTATCTACAAATCCCAAATTTCCTCCCTGTGACATTCCATATACGAATCTGTTATCATCCGGTTTAGCTGCAGCATCAAAGCCATCTCCGAAAAACACTTCCTGCCAATCTCCATTAGTAATACCTCCACTTTTCAAAGTGAAAGCAGGACCTACCCATGTACCATTGTCTTGCATCCCGCCATATACATTGTATGGGAAGTCATCATCCACATTCACATGATAAAATTGGCCAACTGGAAGGTTGGTTATAAACCTCCATGTGTCGCCGCCGTCATGAGAGATATTCATACCTCCATCATTGCCATCTATCAAATAAGAAGGGTCATCAGGTGATATCCAAAAAGCATGATGATCAGGGTGAACATTGTTACCATAATCAGCTATAACATCGAAAGTCTTCCCACCATCTTTACTTCGAGATACATAAGTGTATATACTATATACTCGATTCTCATCTTTAGGATCTACATAAAGTTCATAGTAATAAAATGGTCTATTTCCGATGTTTTCATGAGTAGAGTGTTCTTTCCAAGTTTCTCCACCATCCCATGATTTGTAGAGTGCATTCTCTTTGGCCTCAATAAGTGCATATACCACATCAGGGTTTGATGCTGATATAGCAATACCCATTCTTCCTAGATCACCTTTGGGCAATCCATCTTCTTCACTCAGTCGTTTCCAAGTTTCTCCACCATCATAAGTGATATATAATCCTGAACCTTTTCCTCCACTATTAAAGAAAGCTGGAGTACGTCCAAATTCCCACATGGCAGCTATCAGCTTATTAGGGTTTGTTGGATCCATCACCATTTCTGCTATTCCTACACCGTCATTGACATAGAGTGATTTATTCCAGGTTTTTCCTCCATCTGTAGATTTGAAAACACCTCTTTCGGTTGTCTTACCCCATTGAGGGCCTTGAGCACCTACGTAAATAGTACCTGGACGACTTTCATCCAAAAGGATACGATGTATATTCCGAGAATCTTTCAGCCCTTTAAAAGTCCAGGTTTTTCCTCCATCTAAAGATTGGAATATTCCGGCTCCTGCATTCTGGCTATTACGAGGATTCCCCTCTCCTGTTCCAACCCATATCTCATCTGGATTTGATTGATTAATCTTTATAGCTCCTATAGAAAGCACATCTTGATCATCAAAAATCGGCTCCCAGGAGATTCCTCCATTCTCACTTAACCACACACCTCCTGATGCAGAACCTACAAAAATTCTGTCCTGATCAGAAAGATCAACATCAATAGCAGTAATACGCCCACTCATACCTGCAGGTCCTATATTTCTAGCCTCCATAGCCTTGAAATCTTCAGTATTGAATGATTGAGCTATGAGTAAAAGTGAAGAAAGATTTAGAATAGTGAGAGTGACTAGTTTTTTCATTATTTATTTCTTTTTAGAAAAGTGAAGGCAAAATAATGAAATGTCAGGTTTTGTGCTTGCAAATGAGTGATTGATCTATATATTATCAAAATTGCTTCAATATTTAAATCATTGAAGTGGTTTCATTATGTGGTATTTACGACTGAAAAGTAGAAAATGGCATTTTTACTATAACAAAAAAAAGGTGACTTTTAGATAAGTCACCTTTCATTTAAATTGAACGTCAAAACAATCTACAAGTCTTTTGGTAGGATTACGCTGTCTAATACATGGATCACTCCATTAGTGGCTTGTACATCAGTAAGAATAACATTTGATACATTCCCTCCGGCATCAGTTATTGTAACAGAAGAACCACTTATTCCTATTTGGATCATTTCACCATTTACTGTAACCACATTCATTCCATTAGAAAGATCTGTGGATATTACATTCCCTGATACAACATGATAAGTAAGGACTTTCGACAATTGATCAGCACTCAATGTAGCTGCCACATCTGAAATAGCATCAAATGCACTATTCAAAGGCGCAAACACTGTAAAAGGGCCATCTCCACTCAATACACTTACTAACTCTCCGGAAGCCGCACCCAACGCTCCAACTAAAGATGTAAAATTGGAATTTGCAACCGCATGACCAACGATATCTAGTGGAAGAATTACTTTGTCTATTACATGTATGACTCCATTAGAAGCTGTTATATCTGCAGAAGTAACCGTAGCTGTTTGGTTAATAGTTACTACACTTCCAGTTTTTTCTATTAATGCTGAAAGCGCGGTATTATTCGGGGATCCTGTTGACGCTGTAGAAACATAAGTTTGTCCTTCCACGATTTCACCTGATGTAACTGTTGCTCCTAAGACATGATACAAAAGCACATCAGTCAAAGTTTCGTCTGAAAGAGAATTAAGATCAATACCAGAATTTGTAAAAGCTGAATTAGTGGGTGCAAAAACAGTATATGTACCGGTTCCATTCAAAACTGACACGAGTCCCACTCTGTCAAGAGCAGAGACCAAAGTTGAAAATTGAGAATCTCCAGCAGCTATATCAGCAATGGTTAAAGGTTCATTAATTATTATCTCATCATCTCCACAAGAAATGAAAATCAAAAAGGATAGAAAGAATGTGACTATTGAAAAAGTTTTAAACATAATTTTTGTATTTGTTATGAATCTTTAACTCACAAAAATCATTTTTGTTTAATCTTTTTTATTTTTTGTTAAACATTACAGAATAATAATATCTCAATAAAAAGAGATGTGTCCCTTAACATATATGCTATATCTTTCGACAAAAAAATATGAGATTTTCTTTTAGCGTTACTCTTTGTTTATTTGCCCAGCTATTTTATGCTCAGATTAATAGTGAGAGAACACATTTGGCATTAGATGAATTGACTTCATTCATATCCATTCCAAATTTTGGTTTAAATGAAGAAGATATCATTAAAAACATTAATTGGTTAGAAACCGCATTTGATAAAAGAGGATTTACAACGCAAAGACTTAAGACAACAGGAAACCCTCTTCTTCTAGCAGAGCGACAAAAGGATCCATCTCTACCAACTATTCTTTTCTACATGCATCTCGATGGTCAAGCAGTAGACCCAGGTAAGTGGGATCAAAAAGATCCTTATCATGCTGTTATCAAACAACAAAATAAAAATGGAGAATGGGAGAAAGTGGATATTACCAATCAAAAAGAAATAGATCCTGAGTCGAGGATTTTTGGAAGATCTGCATCTGATGATAAAGGACCAATTATAGCTTTTTTAAATGCTATAGACCAAACTTCTGCAAATCAAATCAAACACAACATTAAAGTAATACTAGACGGAGAAGAAGAGATAGGAAGTAAACCATTAGCGGCAGCTGTAGTCAAATATAGAGAGCTACTTTCTGCTGATGCTCTAATTATAAATGATGGGCCTGTTCATACTTCAGGCAAACCTACTTTAACATTCGGGTGCAGAGGCATAATGACACTCAATATGACAGTCTATGGGCCTATAAAGCCTCAACATAGCGGTCATTATGGCAATTATGCTCCAAATCCTATTTTTAATCTGGCTGAGCTATTGGCTTCAATGAAAGACGAAAAAGGTAGAGTAACGATAGAACGTTATTACGATGGCATTTCACTAGATGAAGAAACTAAAAAGATCTTATCAACAGTCCCAGATGATATAGAGACCATTCATGGACTGCTGCAAATCGCTGAACCAGAAGAAGTAGGTAAAAATTATCAAGAATCTCTTCAATATCCATCCCTTAATGCAAGGGGCATTTCGTCAGCATGGATTGGGGCACAAGCACGGACGATTGTACCTGATAATGCCACGGTAGCTATAGATACTCGTCTTGTTCCTGAGAGTGATCCTGATCATTTGATCCAAGCTATCAGAACACACATAAAGAAACAGGGCTTTCACATAGTGGACCATGAACCAACTAGAGAAGAAAGAATGAAATACTCTAAATTGCTTTATTTCTATAATAGTGGAGCTACTCTTCCTTTCCGTACTGATATGAATACACCCATTGGTAATTGGTTAGAAAAAGTGGTCAAAAAGACAATGGAAGAAGATCCTGTGAAAATTAGAATTATGGGTGGCACTGTTCCTATTGCTGCATTTATAAATGAGTTGAACCTTCCAGCTGTGATCGTCCCAATGGTGAACCCGGACAATAATCAGCATAGCCCTAATGAAAATTTAAGAATAGGTCACTTCCAATATGCAATGAAAATGTTTGAAGGAATATTGACTACTGAAATGAATTGAATTTTATAAATATGAAAACGATACTATCAATTTGGATTGCTTTATTTTTTGTTTCAAATACATTTTGTCAAAAAGCTACTGAAGGACCAGTTTTTTCAGACATGGGACCTGTATTCGATGTGAACAATGCTGATTTCATTCCAGAGAAAGGCGAAATATTAAAAGCCATTTTCGATATTGATAGAAAAGTGAGCGATCACACTAAAGCTAATCCATTAATCACAAGTCTTCATAGATATTACAATATGCATGTAAGACATGGAGTAGAAGAAGAGGACATTCACTTGGCTTTTGTAGTGCATGGGCCTTCGACTGATCATGTGCTGAATGATGAATCATATCATAAAAAATATGGACTTAATAATCCCAATACTTCATATATCAAAGCACTATCAGAAAAAGGTGTAAAAATGTATATATGTGGCCAGTCCGCTTCATACAAAGGCATCAAAAAAGATGACCTTAATCATGAGGTTAAAATGGCTCTTTCCGCGATGACAGTTCTTACGACGTTTCAGATGGATGGCTACGGTATGATAAAATTTTGATCATCTCATGATAAAAACATTAACAAGTTTTAGATTTATAATCATCGCCACTTCATGTATCATTTTACTGAATTGTACATCCATTAACAAACCAATTCCCTCTACTTTCACGAATATCAAAGAGATCAGTCCTAGTATAGTTATAGAGATGAGATATTATGGCTCTGATAACTTTATTGGAAAGCGAATTGATGGATATCACAATCCAAAATCTTTCCATACAAAAGAAGCTGCATATGCACTAAACAAAGTTCAATTGGAATTAAACAAAAAGGGATTATCTCTCAAAATATTTGATTCATATAGACCACAAAGGGCTGTAAATCATTTTATCAGGTGGGCAAAAGTTCTTGAAGACACAATAATGAAACGGCAATATTATCCTAATGTGAAAAAAAAGGACCTATTTGATTTAGGCTATATAGCGGAGAGATCAGGGCACAGTAGAGGAAGTACTGTGGACCTTACTATTATAGAATTGATAAATGGAGCTGAACTAGATATGGGAAGTCCTTTTGATTTTTTTGGACGTAAGTCCCATCATTCATATAAAGATATCACTGATAAACAAAAAGAAAATCGAGTATTATTAAAATCTATAATGGAGAAATATGGATTTAAGCCTTATTCAGAAGAATGGTGGCATTACACGTTGGCAAATGAACCATTTCCAGATACTTATTTCGACTTTCCTGTAAAGTAATTCAAGAACCTACTCATTCAACCAATCCAAAGCATGAGGGTCCAATGAAATGCCGATAATAATAACAATGATAGGAACCAATACTCCTGAAGCCATAAAAAAGTAGTACAGTCTGGACACCTTAGATCTATCAAAAATTTCTGCTAAAAGTGAAATAACCAATACAAAAAAGAATATAGGGGCCATTACTAAACATATTAAAAGCCCTATATAGCTACTCATCAAAAACAAGCCCATATAAATGATGAACTGGATCAAAATTAGTTCCGGTAACTTTACTTTCATGCAGGAAAACTAGTCAATCTTTTAATCATAACCCTACTCTATTCTTTTATCTTCGTCCTAAGTCTTTCTCTTCTTCTTTTTAGCAGCTGGAAAAAGGACATTATTTAAGATTAATCTGTAACCTGGAGATCGTGGATGAAGAGTCAAATCAGTCTCTGGGTCATTCACAAAATGCCTATAATCCTCTGGATCATGGCCACCATAAAAAGTCCATGTACCAAAACCTCTAGTCCCATGAATGTATCTCACCTCATTGGCAGCTTTTGTTTCGCCTAGGACAAGGACATCAGATTTTATATGACTTCTATTTTTTCCGATCATCCTTTTATAGGAAGTAGTCTGTCCCATAAATCCTTTAACCGTTCTCGTATGATTCTGAGTCAACATAGTAGGAACAGGATCCCACTTAGCCGAAAAATCAAAGAGCGTGAAATAATCTGCCTCTGGGCTAATTTTTCTCGACCTATGATCTATTGAAGCAAATTCATATTCTCTTGGATTACGAATAAGTTTAAAATCCTTAAAAGCAAAAGTCCTAGAAAAGTCCAATTTACTCTGAGCGGCAGGATCCGCAGCATCTCCATCAAACATCACATCACAAATGTCAAGACCTTTAGCAGCTAAAGCAATATCATAGGTATCAGTAGCACTGCACATTGCGAACATAAATCCTCCTCCCATGACATAGTCATTAATCTTCTCTACAACTGCAGATTTAAGTTTGGAAACTTTACCAAACCCTAAGCTGGTTGCTAATTCTTCCATTCGCCTCTTATTCTCTTTATACCAAGGTTGATTAGCATAATTGGCATAGAATTTACCATACTGGCCGGTGAAGTCTTCATGGTGAAGATGTAACCAATCATATTCTGCTAATTTTCCTTCTAATACGTCTCTATCATATATTTTATCATAAGGTATCTCTGCGAAGGTCAGGACCATAGTAACTGCATCGTCCCAAGGTTGTATACGTTCTCCTCTAGCATTAAAATTTGGGGTATAGACTGCAATTTTTGGAGATTTCTCTAGCTTAATAACTTCTTGATTCATCTCAGGATCAGCTATCTCACTTCTGATAGCCGCAAACTGAGCATTGGGTATGACTCTATAGGAAACATCCCTAATCTTGCATTCTTGTTCGAAAACTGAATTATGAGGGAAAGCAAATGCTCCACCTTCATAATTTAATAGCCAATATGCTTCTTCACCTTGTTCTATCACCCAATAAGCAATACCATAAGCTTTAAGGTGATTTTTTTGATTTTCAGCCTCCATAGGAATCAAAATATAGGATGCCCACGAAGTAGAGAAGGAGAAAAAAGTCAGGAGAATAATGTTTGTTACATATTTCATCATCACATTATGCGTTTTACACTCTGTACAAACGTGAAAATCGATAACATTATTGATATAAGAAATTTGTAATTAGAATTTTCATCTTTGCATCACTGGGTAGACCCATAAATACGAAAGAACTTGAGCGGAATAAATTTTGACTTACCTGTATGGATGCTGCTTCTCTGCCTAGTGGGAGGCGCAGTTTTTGCAGCAGCACTTTATTTTCGAAATAATAATTTTACTGATAAAGGAAGGTGGCTCAGATCATTATTGGCATTTTTAAGGTTCAGTCTTGCCTCAATCCTTCTTTCTCTTTTACTCAATCCTTTTCTTCAATCGCTTAATACAGAGGTTAAAGATCCAATAATAGCTTTTATTCAAGATAATTCTAAGTCCATCGGTGCATGGATGGATGATGAAAAAGGCACTTATTCAGAAGGAGTTGCCCAAATGAGAGAGGCTCTTTCTAACAAGTTTCAAGTTGATAATTACACCTTAGGCGGAAGCATTGATGATATCAATGCAAATGACACTCTAACATATGACGCAGAATTAACTAATCTGTCAAATATCAAATCTCTTATTGATCAATATGAAGGAGAAAACCTCTCTGCCATAATTTTAGCATCTGACGGTATATATAATCAAGGAAAAAGCCCAGTATATGTAGGTATGCCAAGACATATTCCAATATTTGGAATAGCCCTAGGAGATACTTCTAAGCGACGAGATGCTCTAGTTAAGAATGTCTATCATAACAACATTGCTTATCTCAATGATCTGACAAATATTCAACTGGACATAAAAGCAGACAATTGTCAGGGCAGCAGAGCTAGACTCATTATCGAAGAAGAAGTCGGAGGTAATTACACCAAGGTAAAGGAAGAAGATGTGAGCATAAACTCAATTGACTTTTTCAAAACTCTTGAGGTAGAATTAGAACTTAAAAGACCTGGTATTGCCCATTATAGAGCACGATTAAGAGGAATAAGTGATGAAGTGGTTTATGCTAATAATATCAAAGACATATTCATAGAAGTACTAGATGCAAGGCAAGTAATTACAGTACTTGCTCATGCTCCTCATCCTGATTTAAGTGCATTGAAGACTTTTCTTTTGGAGAACAAGAACTATGAGGTCAATGTAAAATACATGGCAGACAATCCTTCTGCAAATGCTCTATCTGACATGGTCATATTTCACAATCTACCTTCTACCAAATACAGCATAGAGCCTTTCCTTACTCAAATGAATAAAAGACGCACACCGAGAATCTTTATAACGGGCCAATCTACCTCCTTAGAAGCTCTGAATAAAGCTCAGGATATGGTCATCATAAATGGCACATCAGGAAGTTTTAATGAAGTTCAGGGTACTTTAAAAAGTAATTTTTCGCTTTTTACGCTATCTGATGTTTTGAAAAATTCTATCCGAAATTTTCCACCCCTCCTTGCACCTTTTGGTGAATTCAAAATAGGGCCTTCCACACAGGTACTAATGGAGCAAAGAATAGGAAGTATTGACACGGAATACCCGCTCATTGCCTATCAAAACAAAGGTGGAATCAGATCAGCAATTATTTGTGCTGAAGGCATTTGGAAGTGGAAACTTTTTGATTACCTAGAAAGAGAAAACTTTAATGTTACAAAAGAACTAATTTCTAAAACAGTGACATATGCATCTCTTAAAGAGGATCGCAGACGATTCAGAGTATCATCTCAAGAGAAGATTTATAATGAAAATGAAGATGTCACCTTTACAGCGGAACTATATAATGACAACTATGAATTGATCAATGATGCCGATGTATTTTTCTCTATTTCCAATGATCAAAATGATGAATTCAATTATACCTTCACTAAAAATGGAAATTACTACACACTAGATATTGGAAGCCTTGCACCGGGGAGATATTCTTATGTAGGAAATTGTACGCATGGAGGTGTCGAGTTTAAAGAGTCCGGACAAATCACAATTCAAGAAATTCAATATGAGCTCTATAATTTAGAAGCCAATCATTCTCTATTATATGCATTAGCAGATAGACAAAACGGAGCAGTGTACAATTGGAATCAAGCCACTGACATCGCTTCCTCTCTCACACAAGATGAAGACATCAAACCAGTCCTGTATCAATATGCACAGAACAAATCAGTCATTGATTACAAATGGCTATTCTTCATTCTATTGAGCTTTTTAGGGCTAGAATGGTTTTTTAGAAGGTATAATGGAAGTCTATAGAAGACTAATTATACCCATTAGGAATATCAAAATTTAATATGACATTATTACCTATTTAATCCACTAATACCTTCCCTTCCAAATCCAAAAAGAAAGCATACTCCAAAGCGGTCTCTTTGTACCTCTCAAATCTTCCAGATGCTCCTCCATGACCAGCTTCCATATTGGTATTCATCATAAGAATATTATCATCCGTTTTCATATCTCTGAGTTTTGCAATCCACTTGGCAGGTTCCCAGTATTGAACTTGTGAATCAAATAATCCTGTGGTTATCAGCATATTAGGGTAATCTTTTCTTTCCACTTGATCATATGGAGAATAAGACAACATATAATCATATGAATCTTTGTTTTTAGGGTTACCCCATTCATCAAATTCATTTGTGGTAAGCGGAATACTCTCATCCATCATTGTAGAAACCACATCAACGAAAGGGACTGCTGCAATCACTCCATTAAACAACTCCGGAGCTTGATTTACCACAGCTCCCATCAGCAATCCTCCTGCACTACCTCCCATAGCATAGAGATGTGATGCTGATGTATACTCATCCCCAATGAGGAATTTGGCACAATCTACATAGTCATTAAAAGTGTTCTTTTTCTTAAACATCTTACCATCTTCATACCACTGACGACCCATCGCTTGGCCTCCTCTGATGTGTGCTATGGCATATGTGAAGCCTCTATCTAGAAGGCTCAACCTTACTGATGAAAAATATGGGTCCATCGTGGCTCCATAACTCCCATATGCATAGAGTAGCAAAGGGGTATCTCCACCTTTTCTCATTCCATTCTTGTATACCAAAGATATCGGAACTCTTGCGCCATCTCTTGCAGTGGCATATAGTCTCTCAGTAGTGTATTGGCCTGGATCATGACCTCCCACTACTTCTTGTTGTTTTTTCACTTCCTGGGTACGCTTATTCATATCATAGTCAATTGTACTTCCAGGAGTTGTAAGACTAGAATAATAATATCTTAAGGTGTTAGTATTGAATTCTGGATTCGTGCTAGTACGGGCTACATAAGCCTGTTCTCCAAAATCAAGATAATGCTCTTCATTTGTAGTTTGGTTCATGATTCGCAATTGGTTAAGAGCATTGCTTCTTTCACTCACTACAAGATGATCTTTAAATATATCAATCCCTTCTAAGAGAACATCATCTCTGTGGGCCAACACTTCCTTCCAATTCTCTTTGCTCGTTGCATCCACCGATGTTTCCATCAGTCTAAAATTTGTAGCATCCCAATTGGTAACTATGTAGAATTTATCACCGAAATGAGAAATACTGTACTCATGCTTTTTTTCTCTTGAGCTAAATTCTTGAAATTTGCCTGTTGGATTATCTGCAGATAGGATTTGATAGTCACTTACAATTGTGCTGCTATTATATATGATAATATAGTCTTCAGACTTACTATTATACACTCCTATATAAAAAGATGGATCATGCTCTTGATAGACCATCTCATCGATGGTATTATCACTACCCAGTTTATGTCTCCATATCTTTTCTGAAAGAAGGGAAATTTTATTCTTAGTACAATAGAAGAAAGTTGCATTGTCTTTTGCCCAGGCAGCACCAGGTTGCACATTTTCGATTTCATCACTAAATATTTCTCCAGTTTCCAAATTCTTAAATCTGTATGTATATATCCTTCTACTCACAGTATCCTCGGCGAATGCCAAAATCCGATTATCAGGGCTTACATTAAGGCCTGAGGCGCTATAATAATCATGACCTTCAGCTCTTTGATTGGCATCAAGCATAATTTGCTCATCAGATTCAAGAGTGCCTTCCTTTCTACAATAGATTGGATATTCCTTTCCTTCTTCATATTTGGTATAATACCAATAGCCATTACTGAAATAGGGCACAGATTCATCTGTTTGCTTGATACGTCCTACTATTTCTTCAAATATTTCTTTTTGAAAATCAGACGTATGTTTCATCACATTCTCTGTGAAGTCATTTTCTGCATTGAGATAGTCCAATACTCCTTGAGTTTGATCATCTGGAGTTTCAGCATTCTTTTGATCATCTGTGAGTCTCATCCAGAAATAGGGGTCTGTTCTGGTATCTCCATGCATAGATAGTATAGAATCTTTTTTAGTAGCAACTGGGGCGACGAGACCTTCTAAGTTCTTGGTCATAGATTCTTTTTCCGTTGTCGGCATACAAGCTGTGGTTATAATTGATAATAAAGCAAAGAGCAGAATATTGTTTTTCATGATTGACACTTTATTGATAGTTGTAATAGCATCCAGTACACAAATTTATCTTTTTCCTGTGAATAGATATTTTATCAAAAAAAATATTAAAATATTTATCCTTTGAGACTATCCTATCCGAAATACAGTTAATAGCATAGCAAATTATAAGATTATGCGATTTCTAATATTTTTCCTTTTCATCACTTCTTGCCTTTACGGTCAAATCGATTTTGAAAAAGAATATGAAAAACAATATGAAATCAATATCACAAAGGAGTATTTAAATGATGTATATATTCCTAAAGATTTTGAAGAAGCTTTTGCTGAATTAAAACGTCTGGCAAATCAAGAAGCAATTACAAAATTTAAAAATGCTGAGGAGGAAGTGATACGACATAGACTTCATTTTGGAGTAGGCAGATGGATATCGGTGAAATGGAATTTTGAAGCTGGTTCCAGATTTTCTCACATGATGAAAGAGATGGGTGTTACTTTCCCAGATGACATGACAGAGATGACTTTGGTTTCATTTCATCGCCATCTTAACGGCTCTCTTTTAAAGCTAGAAGATCAGTCAGAATCCTTCTTTGAAAAAAGAAAAAAGGAGAACGAAGAGCGCAAAAAGAAAGCAAAAGAACTCCTTGTAAAAAATAATTAGGAAAATCCCCACCCATACCAACTTTAAAAATTTATAGATTTGCCGCTGTTTTCATATAGATAAAAAAAGTGCATGCCCAAAAATTTACTCATCGTTGAGTCACCTGCCAAAGCCAAAACAATCGAAAAATACCTAGGAAAAGATTTCAAGGTAAAGTCAAGTTACGGGCATATTAGAGATCTTGAGAAAGGTAAAAAGGGCATTGACATAGAGAATAAATTTCAACCCAACTATGTAGTTTCCCCTGAAAAAAAGAAAGTCGTATCTGAGCTCAAGAGTGCAATGAAGTCTGTAGATGAAGTGTGGTTAGCCACGGATGAGGATCGAGAAGGAGAAGCGATTTCATGGCATCTTTGTGAAGTATTGGGACTAGATCCAGAGACCACTAAGAGAATTGTTTTTAGAGAGATTACAAAAGGTGCAATACAAAGTGCTATCACAACTCCCCGTAAAGTAGATCAAAACTTAGTCAATGCTCAACAAGCTCGGAGAATACTAGACAGGCTAGTTGGATTTGAATTGAGTGAAGTGCTTTGGAGAAAGGTAAAACATAGTCTTTCTGCAGGAAGAGTACAAAGTGTAGCGGTAAAACTCATTGCTGAAAAAGAAAGAGAAATTCAAAAATTTAATTCTGAACCTTTCTATAAAATACAAGCTGATTTTAATGTAAAAAATGAACAAGGAAAGAACGTCACTCTCAAATCTGAAATGAGTGATAGGATAGATACGCTCAGTAGTACTGAAGATTTCGTTGTGAATTGTAAAGGAGCAGATTATAGTATATCTGATATAAAAGTCAAACCTCTAAAAAGAAATCCTGCAGCACCTTTCACAACATCTACACTTCAGCAAGATGCAAGTCGGAAATTGGGATTCTCTGTAAACAGGACCATGTCAAATGCTCAAAGACTATATGAGCAAGGATTTATTACTTATATGAGAACTGATAGTACCAGTCTAAGTAGTCTTGCTCTTGGGACAGCAGCTGATGTTATCAAAGCAAATTATGGTGAGGAATACTTAAAAACAAGACAATTCAAAACCAAAAAGAAAGATGCCCAGGAAGCTCATGAAGCTATCAGGCCAACTTTTATAGATAGAGATCATGTAACGTCTGATAGAGATCAACAACGACTTTATGACCTCATCAGAAAAAGAACATTGGCCTCCCAGATGTCAAGTGCTGAAATCGAAAAGACAACTGTGGACATCAATATTTCTACTATTCCAAGTTCAAAATTAAAAGCCGAAGGCGAAGTTTTGAAATTTGATGGATTCCTTAAAGTCTATATGGAAGGCAAGGATGAAGATGGAGAATCTGAAGCAAAAGGCATACTTCCTCCGCTTAATATTGGTCAGGTCTTGGATTTAGATATTTTGAAAGGACTTGAAAGATTTACAAGACCTCCAGCTCGATATACAGAAGCAAGTCTGGTCAAGAAATTAGAAGAACTCGGTATTGGCAGACCTTCTACTTATGCTCCTACTATTACTAAAATAATGGAAGCCAAGAGGGGTTATGTGACTAAAGAAAGTAGAGAAGGAACTCCTAGGGAATACCATGTAATCACACTTCAATTAAATGAAATTTCCAAAACTAAGGAGTCTGAAATGACTGGAGCAACCTCCAATAGATTATATGCATCAGATTTAGGAATGCTAGTCACTGACTTCCTTGATGAGCACTTCTCTGATATCATGAAATACAATTTCACTGCTAAAATTGAAGACGATTTTGATAGAATAGCTGACGGGGAGAAAGAGTGGAAAAATATGTTAGATGGATTCTATGGAGAATTTCACACCAACGTGGAAAAGACTATGGAAGAGGCTGCTAGAGCAAAAGGCAGAAGAGAATTAGGAATAGATCCAGAGTCTGGCTACAAGGTTCTTGTACAGATGACTCGATATGGACCAGTAGTACAAATAGGAGATAGAGAAGAAGTAAAAGAAGATGAAAAACCACGATTTGCTAGTTTAAGAAGAGGGCAATCCATGGAAACTCTTTCATATGAAGAGGCTATGGAACTCTTCAAGCTACCTAAAACAATTGGTGAATATGAAGGCAAAGAGGTGGTAATAGGTCTAGGTCGTTTTGGTCCTTATGTGAAATTTGACGAAAAATTTGTTTCCCTTCCAAGGGGCAAAGAACCTATGGATGTCAAATTGGACGAGGCTATTGAACTGATAGAACAAAAAAGAAAGGAAGATGCTCCAGTGGGCAGTTATAAAGGAGTATCATATACAAAAGGAAAAGGTCGTTTTGGTCCTTTTTTAAAGTATGACAAACTCTTTGTGAATGTTCCTAAGAGATTCGATTTTGACAACCTAACTCAAGAAGAAGCTCACGAACTTATCGAGGCAAAATTGGTAAAAGAAGCCAATAGATTTGTTCAGCAATGGCCTGCTGAAAAAATCGCTATCGAAAATGGCAGGTGGGGACCATTTATAAGATTTAAGAAAAAATCCATTCCTATTCCAAAAGATAAAGATGGTAATAGAATGACTTCTGAGGAGGCAAAGGAGCTAAAACTAGAAGCTGTGAAAAAGATTATTGAGGCTAGTGGCAAATAATTTTAGAATGTTTTGCAGTTAAAATAAAAGACTCTGCGTTTTTCAGATTTTTTATAAGGAGTATCTTTTGTCTTTGACCATAAAGTCATTTATACACTTCCTCCAGTTCTTGATCCGACATAACTAATTGATAGGCTAAGAGTGACTGTTCTAATATGTCCATAGCTTTTTCCAATTTTTGTACATCTAATACAAAAGCAATTCTTGCTTGCTTTTTACCAGCTACTTTATGAATATAAAATCCATCACCTGGTGCAAGCATTATTGTAGCTCCATCTATTTCAAAGTCTGTCAATAGCCATTTGCAAAATTGTTCAGCATCATTCACAGGAAGTTCTGCCATAATATAAAAAGCAGCTTTCGGCATGTAGCATTTTACTCCTTTCATTTTTGACAATCTGCTATGGAGATAAAGTCTTCTTGAATTATATTCTTCTCTTACCTGAGCCACATACGCTACTCTACCAGGATAACAAGATTCGGCCATATGCTGACCTATCATGGGCGCGCATAATCGAAGTTGGCCAAATTTGAGAAGAGTAAGTCTTAATTCTTCATTTCTAGTAACTAAGTATCCTATTCTTGATCCACATGAACTGAAAACTTTTGATATCGAATCAATCACTAAAACATGCTGCTCTAGTCCTTTTATGGACAAAACTGATGTAAACGCCTCATCATAACAAAACTCTCTATATACTTCATCGACTATAAGAAAAAGGTCTTCTTCTACAATTAATTGAGCTAATTGAGTCAACTCTTCTTTGCTGTATAAATTCCCTGTCGGATTTCCTGGGTTACATAAGAATATGGCTCGAGTTCTTTTAGTAATTCTATTCCTAAATGACTCAATGGATGGAAGGGCAAATCCCTTTTCTATTTCACTAGGTACGGGTATCATATGAATGCCCGTCACCTGGGCAAAACCAATATAATTAGCATAAAAAGGCTCAGGAATAATAATATCCTCTCCACTATCAAAGCAAGAAAACAAAGCAAAAAGTATGGCCTCAGACGCACCTGTACTAACTAATACATCCTCAGGCTCTATAAATGCTCCAAATGTTTCGTAATAAGATGCTACAGCTTCCCTCAACGAGACTTTGCCTTCTGACTGACCATATTCTATGATTTCGTCATTAAAGGTCTTTAAACTATCTAATGCCGCCTTAGGTGTAAGGATATCTGGTTGCCCTATATTGAGATGATAGACGTGTTTTCCGTTTTCTTTTGCCTCCCGAGCATAAGGAATTAGGCTCCTTATTGGTGACTGAGTAAGTTCATTTCCTCTTTTTGATACTAATGGCATTTGGACTTTTGTATTTTAAGCATCAAATATATATCAATGTGAAAGCAAGAATCATACAATTTTCTATGGAGAATAGTCAAAAAAGTGATGGATATTAACTATTTGAAATTTTGACTTTAGACTGTTTAGTCAAAATCAATTAGAACCTATGATTTTTATTCAATTATGAAGGGTCTAGAGGCACTTGAAGCTACCAGGTTCCACTACTTTAAAAAAGAACATGGATTTTGTATTCACAAGCTCTTCGAGATCAGTATCAGAGATATGGGATGAATCTGTAGCTTGATATAAAACATTTTCATTAACTAAGCCTTCATTCATATAACTAGATAGTATAAGATCTTCGCAACCATCAGCAATAATAGGATCATCGAAAACTCCAGCATTTCCATGTATGATGCTCACATAAAATGAGCCCAAACTTTGAGGCGTAACTGTCAGATCTAATGTTGAAATACTATTATTTCTATCTGGCATATAACTCAGAAAATTTCCTGAATCAAAATTATCTACAGCCTCTGATCCTCTGTTCACTGCCACATTAAAAGCTCCTAAGTCTCTGCTGTGCTGATCAATATTACTTACAGAATCATTAAGTCTATGAAATGTAATTGAAGTAATAAACTGGTAATTTTTAATATCAATGAGATTAATCTCTTGCTCATTCCTAGAGTTGACTATAGTATCATTGGGCTGATAGATAGTATCAAAAACTGTCAAAACTACACCCGAAAATGCTCTCAATGTATCCGTATATGTTAGAGACAAATTAAATGATTCTCCCACCTCTATACATTCACTCTCGAGGGAATGTGTTGGCTTAAGATCTATGAAAAAGAATTCTTGATCACAGTTTTTCCCACAACTTACTATGCTTACTCCTATGAGGATTATGGCGATGTATCTGATCATTTATTCTTAATTCAAATTAAATCTTGCTGTGATACCACCTTCTATTCTGGTAGATCTGAATGAGTCACTAACATATGGCTCAGTTAAATTATACTCTACAAATGCTCTTAAAGTGAAATTCTTATTGATATCATAATCAACAGCTGGGTTGATGCTTATCGATTTAAGTCCTCTGATAGCTTTCGAACTTGCTCCGCTATCCAGCTCATGCAAAAAGGTAACATCATCTCTGAACCCAAAATTGAATGCGATATTCATTTTATTTTGTTCAGTATTTACACCCCTCTCCCCTGCCTGTGGGTCTTCTCTTTCTGCTTCTTTATCACCAGTTTGAAGTCCATTTTCTGTATCAACACCTACTCTCACTTTAGGAATTTTAAGTTGTCTCCCAGTTAGAAATGGAATATTTACATTTTGCAATACCCATCCAAAACCGAAAAGTATTTCAGTAGTATTTACCTCATTTAATTGCCCAACTCCGAGATCTAGACTCAGTATCCTTGACTTAGAATATTCGAAATTAATATTCATATCGTTCACTGTTTTCATATCAATTCCTATAATCGGGGCAAAACGTTCTGAGATGACGATATCCGGAATTTCATAGCGACTAAAGTAATTTTTAGAGGCTATAAGTGGATCAATAAAAGTTGGGTTGAAGTTACTATTGGTAGATACGCTTCCGCCATAAAATTTGTCATACTGTAAATCCGTCTGGAAACTATTGACCTCAAGGGTAGCATCATAACCATGAGATACACTGACACTGGTAAAAATATCTTTAAAAAATGGTAATTTATTAAGACCATTATATCTCAAATCCCAACTTGGTTTTGGAAGGAAACTTCCTTTTTTCACCTGCTCTGTGAGGTTGAGATCCATGGTCTCTGGATCACCTCCTGTATAAGCGGCTATAAAGGCTGGTATTAAGACCTCTTGATTTTGCCTACCATATCCTTGTGCATAAAGTGGACCGTCTACATCATGAGGAAGATCAGGTCTATCGCCCCTTTCTCTAAGTAGGCGAGCTGAAATTGCTATTCTATTTTTTTCGAACTGTCTGAATACAGATTGTATATCTCCATTAAATAAAGTCTGCAATGCCCAATAAGACACTTCATAAGAGCCAAAATTTCTCAAACCCCTTATCTCATACTGATTATCAAAATTACCTCCTATGGTATCTGATGGGGGTCCGAATATGTAATCAAGAGCAGTGTTCTCAGCAAATGATTTTTTGAAATCCACATTAATGGTAAAATCTGCCCATGGCTCCAATTCTATTTTTGCATCAAGGGTTCTTATGTTCGTTTGATTTACTTGTTGATTGAGAAAAGGGTTTTGAGAAATATGGCCATTCTCTGCTAGTTCAGGTAAATAAGAATTCAATTCAGGTTGTATTCCAAAAGCGAAATCATAACCAGGAGAATTGGAATTATTACCTAAAAATTTCGGAGAAGTCAAGAAACCAGGAATGACAGTGGAAAGATCTTGGCTATAATTGAATTTCACCTCTCTAACAGACAAAAGTGGTCTGATGAAAATCTTCTCAAATGTAGATGCCTCTCGTTCTCTTTGTCTACTAGAGGTTCTATCATTATTGGCTGATCTAGGGCTTCCAGCTCTTCTTGTTGTTCTTCTTGGCTTTTTGTTTATAGACTTGAGATAAGGTAACTTATCGTATAATTTATCAAAAGCCAAAGTTGTATTAAATGCTCTTCGTTGGTTATTCTGAATAACATTTCCAACTACCTGTCTCTCAAAATCATCAGGATTAGCAATTGCATCAATGGTATTATTAAGCAACTGAGACCCAGCTGTCCATGAATAATCACCATCATACTGAGCTCTAGCAGAAATAAAATCTAATCCCGGCAAATACTTGAATGGAAGAGTATAACTCAATGAAATACCTTGAGTATAATTCTTCATCCTACCGAAATCCCTAAGGTTTTCATTTCTGTAATCTTTAGGTAGATTTTGATTCTGATTGATAAGATCATTGTATTGAACTCCATTTTCATCAAAATCATTTCCAAACTGATCCGCCCAGTCTCTTTGATCTCTGGTAGCTGCTATCCCTACTTGTCTCAACTCATCAATTACAGCTTGGGCAGATGCATCGTAACTTAATTTAATACTTCTTGTCAAATCCCATTGTAAGGCATAATTACGATCCCAAGTGAATTTCTGGTCATTAAAGAAATATTCAAATCCTTCATTTATATCAGGCACCCTATACAATTTTTCTCCTTTAAGACGCTTCATATCTGTATTAAAAGATATGGAGTTAGGGAACGGATTAAAGTTCAATTCTTTTATAAATCTGAGTGGTTTAGATTTGAGTTTTTTGAACGGTTGTATATAGTTTGCTCCTTTAGAAAATCCATAATCCAGAGATCCTGTATGCTGAGTGGTCTTATCACTTTTGATCAAATAATCTTTGTATTCAGTCTGAGTATATCCATAACTCGCACTGAAATTTGTAATGTCCCATGGCATAGGTTTCTTGGGCTTTTTTCCTTTTTCTTCTCTTCTCTTATCGGCCGCAGCTGTTCTTGTCTTTCTTACATTAGTAAGATTTATCGTTTTTATCTTGGTTTGTTTATTATTTCTATCTCTTATGTCTTCCCTCTGTGCTTCATCTAAATTTGGATTTTGAAGCAGCTGGTCTCCGGACAAGTCTAATTCATATTGATCATACTTTTCCTTTTGTATAGAATTAGCAAATTGCCAGTAAAAAGGAATGCTCATTCCCCAATTTGTGGGTAGTAGCTTGCTTAATTCTAAATTAGCAGCCACATCATAATCGATATATTCTGCCAAATTTCTTTGTGCTACAGCATCATCTATCTGACCGAAACCCACTGAACTGTAAGACCCACTCGCAGTAATATTTCCTAAATCCGCCAACTGAACATCCATTCGTGCCAGTCCTGCTACACCACCTTCTTCATTAAGTCCTTTTAGCCTTAACTCGTTAACCCATACATTTGCACAGAGTCTTCCGTTATTACCACCTTCAGGGTTTCTTACTCCTACAACCAGTGACTTAATATATCCAATACTTGGATTTCCTTTTATTGCAACCTTAGCTGCAAGGTTGCTTATAGAATCGATAAATTGTGGGAATTCCGTTACTGGCAATTCATATACTTCATTGGGCACACCAGAATCACTGTTCCTCCTCAATTTCATCTGAGGAAAGAGCTGTAGCGCAAAGTCAAACATATTCTCTGGTCGCCACACTTCCCTTTCATATTCATTGACATTGGTCCCGTCTACATTTGGACTTGGTAATCTATCCTCCCTTGACAAAGTAAGAGGAAGGCTATATTCATAGTAGTTATTATTAAAATCTTTTCCCAGCCTTATAAATACTTCCAAATCACCATCTGCCACATCTTGAATCACCCCATCTTCATCAGGAGCTTCTTCACCATGCACAAACATCTGCATTCTTTCATATTGTCTCAGATCTCGTATCTGTAGTTTATTAATAGACACTTCACAACTATCAGGAAGATTACACACTCTCAGGTTCATGGACTGTTCATCCTGGAATACCGTATTAAAAGTATTGAAGAACCTTTCTTGTTTGATACCTTTTGGTAGTAAATAATTAAATGGCCTTCTATCACTATTTTGCTCTACTCCCACATCATCCATAACCAATAACTGCTGAGCATCATCCGATCTACATTGGCTAGGAGTCACTCTCCATTGATTTCTTGACAATTCAAATTCTGCAAGTCTAAATACCTTCTTTGACTTAAAACCTTGCATATACATCCTCATGAACTGGATCGACCTGAATCCTTGAATACCGTTTACAGGAAAACCTTCACTTATTGGAATTCTAAATCGGTACCACTTTTCAATTTGTCCATTTGGCCCATTAACCTCATTTACATCTGTGACCAAATCACTTATTGGTCTAAGGTCAATTTCTCCTCCATTATTCGTTAAGTTGATTTCATACTCATAATAACTTTCACTCTGCTCTAGTGATCTATTATTATTTAGATCCTCTGTATCTGGGTATGAATTACCTAATCTATTCTGAAGGCCCGGTCTTGGGACATTTGCTTCAGGATTATTGAATTTTCTAAATCTATCTAAGAAAGGAGTTCCATCAGGAAAAGCTGTCTCATCTAAATAAGAAACGTAATTATCATTCGATGCATCTTCAATATTTGCAGCAGGAAATTGATTTATATAAGAGGCGAATTTTTCTTGCTCCTCAAAGTCATTGATACCATCAAATCCTAAATCTTGAATCTCTATATTTTGTTGATTAAACCCTCTTACGTTTGGTATAGAAAGTGGTACTTCTCCCCAGTTAGTCTCTTGTGTAGGAATGTTTTCACCTGGGACAGCATTAGAATTCTCAAAATACTGCAAGTTATCTTTCATTAAATCCTCGGAGACATTCCCTAGATTAAAGACAATTTTACCTGTTTCTTGTGGTTCATGATTTAGATCTGAACCTGCAGGCTCCATAAATGGATTCAACATCCAAAATTCAATGAACTGATAATTAGATTGTTGGAAGTCATTGTTTGGAAGAGATCTCATGATTCCTCCCCACCTGGACTCTGGATTGTTGAGTTTTACAGTTCTTGTAAAATCATCATATTCAGCTCCTGCAGAAATACCTGGTATCCCTCCGGGAACATCAAAATTATAAGGGCCTCTTTCATCAGGATAATAGACCAAGTCAAATGGTCTCAAATCACTTATTTGCCCTATATCCAAATCTCTATTAAATAGGTCTGTGATATCTACTCTTCTAGTGTATGGATTATCATTATCTTGATTAGTTCTCACATTAAAGTCAGAAACTACAAACCAATTAAGCAAGGCCCTATTTACACCATAGTCAGTATCATTTGTCCTCTCTGATTCGGGAAACCTATTTCCTATTCCTTCTGGTCTATTAGGTGTACTTGCAAGCACCCAACTGTTATTATTAAATCCTGCTAGAGGTAAGCTACTTCCCGAACCTTCAAAGTCATCTAAACTCACAACCGCTCCATCTTCTCCAGGTACATTAATTGCCTTAGCGTGGCCAGGTTTAAGAGCTGCTATTTCTCCTGTGAAAGATATTGAGGAATTTTCTTTTGTACTAATTAGAGGGAGCGCATCTAATGCCCTAGTGATAAATGGGGCGTCAGTACTAAAGTCCATATCAAATCCAAACATCCTATTGTTAATAGGATCATTTCCAAAATTCACTTTCTGAGTAAAAGGCCTTTCGAAAAGCCTCATATAGGTAAAACCCCAGTTAAAATTATCTGATACCTGATAATCACCTCTAAGACCAAGCATTGTCTGCCTTTGGAGATTAAATAGGTTTTTATTCTCAAATTCAACATTGATTGGTACACCTTGTTGTAGATACAAGTCATTGAGAATTTTAACTCTTCCCGCTGCATAATCTACTTCGTAATCAATTCCTTCTTCTAAATACTGAGACCCTGCCTTTACTTTTACAGAGTTTGGTGGCAAATTGAATGATCCTAATATTATCTCGTCTGAGGAATTCCCTTTGAATTCACCTTTCATCACGAATCTGTTATTATCCAGATTTTGCTGAGCGGTAATGAGGCTCTCACTATAAAGGCTAGCATATCCATATCTGTCAAATAGCTCTTGATTGCCATCAAGTAGTTCTAACATGGATTGGCCAAAAGGCTCCAGAACAGGAAAAATTATACTACCTGTCCTTGCATTAACTGTAATTCCTGGTAAAAAATCAAATTCACCATCTTGTTGAGGATCTCCTTGTCTATTCAGCTGATCAAGACGAAAAAGGTTCATAAGAGGCGTATTCCTTACCTCAGGTTCGGGTATATACCTTTTAAGAGTATTGGTAGTAAAATCTTCAAAAAGGATATCAAACTTAAAATCTTCTTGACTGAGTTGCGCAGTGGGAAGCGGATAGATGTTTTTCATCATCAAGTTCCACATCGGAGCCAGCTCTTGACTTGTAGCATTCCTTTTTACGGCTTGATTAGAGCTCTTGAGCATTTTCACATATACCACATCTTCTGGCTCAGGAACACTTTGTTCGCTTAATCCTCCCGTATTACTTTCATTTGAAATCTCCCCTACTTTATACACCTCATTCCCATTAAACCCATAGGTATATTCATATGATACACCTAAAACCTGATTAGGCCTTAATCTTGAATTCAATGAAATAAATCCTAATTGTGGATAAAAAGTGAATTCATCCTGTCTGAGTTTTCTCATGGTCTGAACCTCAAAATCTCTGACCTGAGTCATACCATACACCGTTTTCAATCTAGTAGCAGTATTGATAATTGTACGAGTAGAATTATCATTAACTAACTGTCTGAACAAGTCGGAATTACGATTATCCGGCAGAGGTGTTCCATCTTTATCTTGAAGTCCTGATGTAGATGGAAGTGGGGGATGGATAGTATTTTGATTGGTATAATTATCCAGATCAGATTCTCCTAAATCTGCAATAGCTGCTACTGTAGTTGCATTCTGGAGATCACTATTTTGATCATTGGTCACCCAAACCTCTATATTAGTAATTCTGAATATAGATTGTATTTGTGGCAACCTACTTAGAGCAGGCTCATATTGATTACGATTATAATGGGAGATGAAAAAGTGTCTATTTTCATCATACTCATCAGGTCTGATCTCAAATTCCTGAAGAACGTTACCATTTTCAATTTTTATATCTTTTTGCTCTGTTCTGACCTGTGCAGCAATACCTGTAATTCTAAACGGACCAAACTGTAGCTCAGTTAATAATCCAAAAAGATCTTCTCTTCCTTTTATCAATTGACTTCTTAAAGGAAGGCTTACATTACCAGCTTCTATTCTCTTTATTATATCATCTTCATCAAAATCTTCAGAATTATATCCAAAATTGAGGGTATTATCAAAATCAAAAGTAGCTAGTGTGTTATAATCAAAATCAAGGTTTAGCTTCTCACCTATATTCCCATCAATGCCTGCATTGATATCCATATCAAAATCAAATGGAATTCCTCTTCCTCCTCTTTGTTGTTCTTCTGTAAATCTTGGATTTTCAGTTTTTTGATAATCTACACCAAACGTTAAATCCACAAATCCTGTGGGCTTAATCTCTACGTCAACACCACCAAAAAGACGATCTGTAAGTGCACCGTCTAGATCAAACTTGCTTAAAGGATCTGCATCAGCATTAAATGCGACTTTATTGAGTTGGACTCCAGCAAGATTCAAGAACTGTTCTCTCTCTTGTTGTTTTTGTGTATACTCTATATACTCCTCCATGGTAAGATAGACTGGAGTACGATAGAATTCATCTCCAATTTTCTCATAGATCAAGTACTGACCTGACTCATAATCAAATTCTACAACCTGCTCAACTTCAGAAGTTTGTATGTCAAATGGATTATACGTCTGATCAGTTACGAAATCGCCATAGCGTTCGTGCATTGGAAACGTATCTAAGACAACAGAAATCTCATTTTCGAAAGGACCTGCAACACCTGCTGCGTTGGATTTTTCAAAACCTATAGTCAATATCGAAAGGAGAACCAGGAAAAACAAACCAATCTCTCTAACATTCATCGTAAAAGTCCTGCTTTTAACCTTGATAATTCAGTAGCATTGTTTATTAACGAGAAAATCACCGAGAACGTATTTTTTATTGAAATATCTTTGAACATATTGAAAGGATATGTGTTAATGCCAAATTTGTGCCTGCTAATGGTCTCTTTTTTCTCTGACTTCTTTTAGGTTAACAATTTCAAAGCGTCCTTTACCAAATCTTCTAATTTTGCTCCAGGACTCGAAACCGAAGAAACAGCTTTTTCAGCTTTAGCCTTTTGAAACCCTAAGGAAACAAGGGCAGAAATGGCTTCTTCGCTCGAGGAACCTATAGGAGTTTTAGAAATTTCTTTAAGCTCTTCATCTGTAGCTAGTCTTGTAATTTTATCTTTCAGATCCAATATGAGTCTATCTGCCGTTTTCCCCCCGATGCCTTTTACTTTTTTAAATGTATTAGCATCTCCTGAAGCAATAGCCGCTTTTACTTCCATAGGGTGCAAAGAACTCAATATTATTCTCGCAGTATTCATACCTATTCCTGAGACCGATGTCAGCATAAGAAAAAGGTCTTTTTCTACCATGGTACAAAATCCATACAATAAGATAGTATGAATGTCCTCCCTCATGTAAAGATGAGTGAACAGTTTTACCTCATCCTTACTTTCTATTTCAGAATATGTGTTGAGACTGATTTGAATATCATATCCAACACCATTTACATCAAGGTGTATGGCTGTAGGTGTACGATGAGTTATTTTACCTGAGAGGTATGCAAACATTTAGGATAAATTTTAAGGGCGCAAAATATCAATACTCCTTGATAACAGACATATTTGTAGCTTTTTTCATTGAAGGTGAAATAAAAACATACCTCAGATTAAGAGAATATCAATATTTCACCTCACAAAGAGAATAATATGAACATCCTAGTTTTAGGTAGTGGCGGCAGAGAACATGCTCTTAGTTGGAAAATGTCTCAATCCCCACTATGCGATAACTTATATATAGGCCCTGGAAATGCTGGCACATCATCCGTAGGTCAAAATGTGGTTCTAAGTTTATCAGATTTTGAAAAAATATCGACTTTTATTATTGAGAATGAAATAGGTTTAGTGGTTGTAGGCCCTGAACAACCTCTTGTAGATGGCATTACTGATTTCTTGGAAGAAAAGCATAAAGATCTAATCGTCATAGGACCTGGCAAGCATGGAGCTATATTGGAAGGATCCAAAGCTTTCGCCAAAGAGTTTATGAATCAATACGATATTCCTACAGCTGCATATATAGAAGTGACCCATAAAAACATTGAAGAAGGAATAAAACATATCAATAATAATAAAGGGCCTTATGTACTCAAAGCAGATGGTCTAGCTGCAGGTAAAGGTGTCCTTATCATAAAAGAAAGAAAGGAAGCCACAACAGAACTCAGAACCATGCTTTCTGGAAAATTTGGAGATGCAAGTAACAAAGTTGTTATTGAAGAATTCTTGGATGGTATAGAATTCAGCGTTTTTGTATTAACAGATGGAAGTGATTATGTCATCTTGCCCCAAGCAAAAGATTACAAAAGAATAGGCGAAGGCGATACTGGTCTAAATACAGGAGGAATGGGTGCAATCTCTCCAGTTCCATTCATAGATGAGGCAATGATGAATATAGTTGAAGAAACCATTATAAAACCGACAATCAATGGTTTGAGCGATCGAGGAATGAGGTATCAGGGATTTGTTTTTATTGGACTGATTCTGGTGGACAACTCTCCAAAAGTGATTGAATATAATTGCAGAATGGGAGACCCGGAAACTCAAGTAGTAATTCCTAGACTAGAAAATGATCTAGTGAATCTCTTCATGGCTACCGCCCAAGGAAAATTAAATGAACAGATAATAGATTCCAAAGCCGAATCTGCTGCTACTATTGTTTGTGCTTCAGGAGGGTATCCAGAATCTTATAAAAAAGGATATGATGTGAAAGGAATTCAAAAAATAACAGAATCAATTGTATTTCACGCTGGAACTAAAAAAAGTGCAGATTTAGATAATAACACTACTATAACATCAGGGGGACGAGTCGTAGCCGTTACATCATATGGAAGAGATAAAGATGAAGCAGTATCTAAATCGCTTAGAAGTATTGAAAAGATAGAATTTAAAGATATGTATCACAGAAAAGACATAGGATTTGATCTATGAAATTAAGACATAAGATTAGCCAAAATTATGCGTTTTATCCTTTTAATATCTAAGTGAAAAATCATTTAAAGGAAAGAAGTTATTTTCGTAATCCAATTAAAAGACTTAATGACTAAAACAGCCTTTTATATCATTTTATTTACTCTTATCAGTTTATCTGCTACAGGGCAAAATGATCTTGTACTTTTTACAGTAGATGGTTCTGAGATTAGGCTCTCTGAGTTCAACTATATTTACTCTAAAAACAATGGAAGCAAAGCAGATTATAGTAAGGAAAGTGTAGAAGAGTATCTTGATTTGTACACTAATTTTAAACTTAAGGTCGCTGAAGCACGAGATAAAAGAATAGATACCTTACCATCATACATAGAAGAATTAGCAGGCTATAGAAGGCAATTAGCTGATAGCTACATAGTAGATAAAGAATTATCAAAAAGAGTAGCTCAGCAAGCCTATGAAAGAATGCAAAAAGATATCGCTGTTAGTCATATTCAAATAAACCTTCCGATCAAATCTTCTAAATCTAAAGAGAGAATAGCTAGAAAAAAAATTGAGGCTGCACAAAAAGCTCTTGAATCAGGAAGAAGTTTTGCTGAAGTTGTTCAAGAATTTTCAGAAGATAAAAGATCAAAGCAAAGAAATGGAAGTCTTGGATATATGACTGCAATTCTACCAGAAGGGTTTTATGATTTAGAGGCTGCGTTGTACAATACCCCTATTGGCGAAGTGAGTAATATTGTTAGATCGAAACTAGGATTTCATATATTGAAAGTAGATGGACACAGACCTGCACGGGGGATAATGGAAGTGGCTCATATTCTGATAAGAAAAAAGTTTAAAGGTGTCACCAATCCAAATGCGTCCAAAGAAGCTGAAGATGTATTTCTACATTTAAAAAATGGGAAATCTTTCAAATCTATGGTCGTGCAAAGATCACAAGACAACAATACTAAAAACAAAGATGGCCTACTTCCTGAATTTGGAATCGGCAAATATGAAACGACATTTGAGGATGCCGCTTTTAGTCTAATGAAGGATGGTGATTTTACTGAGCCAGTTGAATCGAGTTTAGGATTTCATATCATCAAAAGAGTGTCCAAAAATGAGATGCAGTCATTTGAGAAGATGCAAAATGATTTATTCAAAAGAACAAAACAAAAAGATCGACAAGCTGCTGGAAAAGAACAACTCAATGAAGAAATAAAAAGTGAGTCAGGATATACATGTAATGATAATGTCATGGAGACCTTCATTCAAATGCTAGACGGTACATTTTATGAATATAAATGGACAGCTCCTCTGTTTAAAGATGAGGTGCTCTGTACCCTTGGAAATGAGAAATATATGCTCTCGCATTTTGTGAAATTCTGCAAAGCTCAGGGAAGAATCAGAATGCAGAATAACCATGATGTACTTCTCTCAATAGCGGTAAAAGAGCTTTATGCAAAGTTCATTGATGAAAAAACCATTGATTATCAGCAAGAAAGATTAGAAGAAAAATATATTGACTTTAGAAATCTTATGAGAGAATATGAGGAAGGTATCTTGCTTTTTGAAATAACTAAAGAAGAAGTGTGGGACAAAGCATCCAATGATGCAGATGGGATAGCTTCTTATTACAGTGCACATAAAAAAGAGTATAAATGGAACGAAAGAGCTGAGGTAGAAGAGTACTCTATAAGATCTACTGATGCATCTGTGATTACTAAAATATTGAAAAGGGCAGGAAAGCAGGATGCCGAGAAAGTAGCCTCATCATTCAATAAAACAGAAGAGAAACCAGAGTTAGTCATGTACTCAGATAAAGTTTATGAAAAAGAGGATGAAGAAATGAAAGGTTTGACTTGGAAAACTGGAGCTCTTACGGCTCCAAATATCAACAATGCATTAAAGATGACCACTTTTAAAAAAGTAAAAAGGATTATTCCAGCTTCGGAAAAAACACTTGATGATGCAAGAGGGTTTGTGATTTCTGACTATCAGATGGAATTGGAAAAAAAGTGGCTTGTAGAACTGAAGAAAAAGTACAAGGTGAATATCATTGAACCAGTACTTGCCGAATTGATTAAGTGATTATTTAAAATTGTTGATTTTACTCTTGAGAAAACTTCTAATTATCTTCCTTGTATTATTCTTGATCACTTGTAAAGAAGATCAATTACGTGATCAATTTGGTCCAGTAATAGTTCAAATTGACAATAAAAAGCTTTACGCCTCGGAAATTGAGAACATCATACATGATGAGACCTCAACTCAAGATAGTACAGCTATTGCAAATGCATATATACATAGATGGATCAAAGATCAGCTACTTATCAGAGACGCCCTAAAATTTCTCTCCAGTGATTTTGAGATAGAAGAGCTTGTTGAGGACTACAGGAATGAGCTTATAAAATATAGGTATGAAGAGCAAATCATACAGAAGAAAATGGATCGAGATGTTACAGATTATGACCTCCAGTCCTATTATAATAAATATAAAGGTAATTACATCCTTTCAGAACCCATTTATAAGATCATCTTTGCGTCCATTCCAGCACAGACTGAAAAGATAGATCGATTTTATAACGCATGGTTGAATAATGAATTTGAATTCATCGAATCCTTTGGAAATCAATATGCTGATACAATCTATATGGAGCGTAACGAATGGATAAATGGAGAAAAAGTGGCGGAAATTGTCCCTAAAGAGTTAATAAAAGGTCAAAAACTTAAAAGAGATAAGACCATTCAAAAAAATATTGACAACTATGAATACTTTTTTAAAATCATAGAATTAAAAGCAGCTCGTGATACTATTCCTTTAGAACTTTTGAAGGAGAAGATAAAGAGTTTAGTAACTCATGAAAGAAAAAAGGAAACCATAGAAAATTACAAACAAGAAATTTTTGATAAAGGAATGCGATCAAAAATTGTCAAAATGGATATACAATGAAAATGATACATAAATCCTATTTCTTTTTACTCTTATTCACTCTAATAAGCTTGAGTAGTCATGCCCAAGGCAAAAAGCTTGTTGTGGACAAAATAATTGCTACTATTGGATCAGAATTTGTTTTGTATTCTGATGTTCAGGAACTGTTCGAATATGCAAAACAACAACAACCAAACTACGAACAAGCTCTACAATGTCAAATAATTGACCAATTGATTTCTAGTAAGTTATTGTTAAATCAAGCAAGGCTAGATAGTATAGAAGTGAGCGAAATAGAAGTGGAAGGGGAAATAGAAAGACGTATGGAATACATTCTATCACAAATGAATGGTAGTGTGGAATTTTTCGAAGATTACTATGGAAAAACTCCTTTAGAATATAGAGAAGAGCTAAGATCTCCATTAAGAGAGGAATTGACTATTCAACGTATTCAGGGCCAGTTGATCAATGAGGTGCAAATTACACCGAAAGAAGTTGTTGAATTTTATAATAGCATTCCTAAAGACAGTCTACCCTTTCTAAATGCAGAGGTAGAGCTAGCAGAAATCGTATACAAACCTCAAGTAAGTGAAGAGGAGAATGCCAAATCTCTAAAACAAATTGAAGAAATAAAGCAAAGAATTTTGGATGGTGAAGACTTCGCTGAGCTCGCCTCAATATATTCAGACGATCCTGGATCTGGACAAAAAGGTGGCGATTTAGATTGGCAAAAGAGAGGAACATTTGTTCCTGAATTTGAAGCAGAAGCCTACAATCTTGAAAAAGGTGAATTGTCAGATATTGTGGAAACACAGTTTGGATTCCACCTCATCCAACTCATAGATCGGAGAGGTAACTCTATTCATACTAGACACATACTTGTAAAGCCAAATATATTTACAGCTGATTTAGAAAAAGCCAAGTCGGAATTAGATTCTATAAAATATAGTATCGAAAATGATTCTTTACCTTTTGGATATGCAGTAAAGAGGTATTCTGATAAAGACCAATTTAGCTACAACAATGCAGGAAGAATGCGAAACCCAAAAACAGGAGACACTTTCTTTGAAACTTCTGAACTCCCACATCAAATATATTTTGCTATTGAATCCTTAGAAGTCGGAGACGTCTCCGATCCCATTGAATTTGAAGAACGTGGTGACAAATTGTATCGTTTAGTTCAGGTACAATCCAAGACAAGACCTCATCAAGCTTCAATCACTGAAGACTATGATAAAATTCAAAATTTTGCCAAAGAGAGTAAGAAAAATGAATATTTTAATGAATGGATGGATGAGAAACTTAAAGCAACATACATTAAAATCAATGGTGATTTTAAGGCTTGCCCTAATTTGGTGAAATTTGATAAAAACATCGCAACCAATTAGCCTTAGAAGGGAGGAAAATTCGGTTTCAAAAAGAGTTAAAAAAAAAATGGAGCGGTGTACCCCCCAGTAACCGCTCCGAAATTCTCCAATACTTAATCCCTTAAGTATTTTCAAAAGTTAAAGAACTGTTTAACAGTATGAAAATACCGTGCCAAAACATGCATCTATTTTGCATTCAGGACGTATATGACTGATTTACAGAGGTTTAGATATTATTCTGTAAAATGATAGCCAACTTTATTTTTTTGAAAATTTATATGAGCATTCTGAGGCCTCGCAGAAACCTATATCTATTGATTCAACGAAATCAGAAACTAGGAAGGATGCATTAGAAATAAATAGTGGCACTATAAGTATCCAACTATGCAATCCAAAGGTGATATTTTAATGACTTTGGAATTAAATGAATTGGGTTAGTCAAAAGCAATAATCATATCTCTAAATGAGATCACCATAGTCTGTTTTCAAATCAGCTTGTTTTTGTTTTTCATTTGAGATATCGAGAAAGTCTTCATTTTCAATTTCAGTATACTTGATATATTCTCCGTCCTTTGAAACTGGATTTTGAAATGATTTTCCTCTTAATTGATAGGCCCTAAGTGCCAAATAAACTCCAACAAATGGATATCCAACAATACTAATAGCCGTAGCAGCTAATCCGAATAGTGGTCTAGTTTTAATAGAATTAAAAAGCCATATGACATATCCCCATACCACTTTGTAATTCATAACAATAGCAGCTAAGAATAGAATCGGGGCAACTAGATATAAAATTTTAAAAATGATATTCTTTATAAACCAGAATAAAAAAAATAATCCAAAGATTAATCCTATGATTAGAACCAATGGGTTAATACTTTTAAATGTCTTGTAGTTTTGATACATTTTTTCCATTGCGAAATGAATCTCTTTTTTTCTAATTACCAATATAACGTATAAAATGAGTTAGAGGATTCCATCTATAGATTAACCTAGCAGAAAAAAGGATAAAAAGGTGCCTATACCCCGATAGGTTCTTCAGAAAACTGCATCTCATACAATTCTCTGTATCTCCCACCATCTATGGAAAGTAGCGCGTCATGATTACCAAATTCAATTTTATTACCCTTATCTAAAACCATAATATTATCAGCATGGCGAATAGTAGATAATCGATGAGCAATAATGAGTGAAGTACGCTTAGAGATAAGCTTTTCTATAGCATATTGGATTATTTCTTCAGTCTCTGTATCAATACTTGAGGTAGCTTCATCTAAAATCAAAATATCAGGATCAAAAACTAATGCCCTTACAAATGATATGAGTTGCCTTTGCCCCATTGACAAATTAGCTCCTCTTTCTGTAATCTGATAATCATATCCTCCTGGTAATTTATCAATGAATTTGTCGGCTCCAATCTGCTGAGCCGCTAATAAGACGTCTTTTTCTGTGAATTTAGGATCCATCAATGTGATATTATCCATTACACTTCCTTGAAACAAAAAGACATCCTGAAGTACTATAGCCATCCTACTCCTTAAAAATTCAAGATCATATTTTTGAATTTTTTCATTGTCGATCCTAATTTCACCCCTTTTACATTCGTAGAACCGACCTAAAATATTAATTATAGTTGTCTTCCCGCTACCGGTACTTCCTACAATCGCTAAAGTCTCTCCTGCTTTCACATTAAAACTTACATTATGGAGTACATCATTTTCTCCATCATATGCAAAGGTGACATCATCAAATTCTACTTCACCATTAAGAGAATTGACTTTGAGTTTACCTGTGTCTCTTATGACACTCCTGTTATCCAAAATATTAAAAACTCGCTCTGATGCTATTAGACCCATTTGCAAGGTATTGAACTTATCTGCTAGCATTCTAATAGGTCTGAAAAGGAGGTTTATATACCAAGGAAAGACCAATAACGCACCTAATGTCACAGTCTCATCAATTACATATCTCGCACCGATATAGACCAATATTGCAATTGTGAGGTAATTTATAATCTCAACTACTGGAAAGAAGGTAGCATAGTAATTTATGGCATCGAGGTTTGCTCGAGTATACTTCCTATTGATTGCCTTAAATTTAGTCATCTCTTGTTCTTCCGCACTAAAAATCTGTATGATCCTCATTCCAGTAATACGTTCCTGCAAAAAAGCATTCATATTAGCAAGTTCGGCCCTCACTTTTTGATAAGACACTTTCACTTTTTCTTTAAAAATATAAGTGGCAATGATCATCAAGGGAATAGTAGTAAGGCAGAGCAATGTCAATTTCCAACTTGCAAAAAACATTAATCCCAATGCTGCAAAAATTCCTAGAATATCAGCTAGCATAGTAATAATGCCTTGAGTGAAAACCGTATTGATAGTTTCTATATCATTGATCGTACGCGTCGTAGATTTTCCTATAGCCGTCTTATCAAAATATCTCATCTGAAGCGATGTGATTTGATTAAACACCTTACTTCTTAAATCGCGGATTACTAACTGGCCTAATAAAGATGAATAATAGATGAGAAAATATCGTAATGCTACAGTGAGTAACATCACCCCAATGAACACAGCTGTCATATTGTATAATCCAGGCAAATCATTTTGGATAATATAATCATCCACCATGATATTCACTACCAAAGGTCTCAACATAGAGACCGGGGCAGACACAATAGCCAATACAATTGTACCTATGAATAACCATTTATATGGACTAGCCTCACTGATGACCCTGGCTAACAACTTAAAATCCAGTTTAACTTTTGGGGGAGTTTCTGACATAGATGCAAGATAGTAGAGATATAACAGATATGATAGTAAATGAGAAATATGAAATATGGATTTTGAAAGAAGAATGCTACAATCTAATGGTGATCAGTTATTTTACAATTTTGATCTAGAAAATCAGCAAGAATTATGTGGAGTCCATCTTTTTTAATTGTCATATTTCTCACATTTTTTTCACTTTTAAGTTGTTCGGATGAAGAAAAGAATATTAGTAATCAACAGAAAGAGATACGCGTCCCATATTTAGAATTAAATAGAAGCTCCAAAGTCAAAATTGCTGTAATTGGGGGAGGAATTGGCGGCGCATCATATTGCCATTTTATAACACAGGCACTTGGAGACCAAGTTGATATAACCGTGTATGAAAAATCTGATAGAATAGGTGGCAGGGTAAAAAAAGAGACTCTTGGAGGAGGTCTCATAGAACAAGGAGCTACCCTCATACATTCTTCTAATCACTATTTGCAACATATCATGAAGGAGCATCATCTCAATCGTACTATACCACATGGAGGCGAAGGAGAAGAAGAGACTTTAGCCATCTGGGATGGAAAAAAATTTAGACTTAATACAAGACGAAATAAAACATTCTCATCCTTACAAATGCTTTGGGCCTATGGAAATTCCATAGCCCAACTTCAAAAAGTAGTCAAAAAAGCTTTACCCAAATGGAACTCTGTATATGATCTATTAGAGGAAGGTCATGGTTTTGATTCCCCTTCTCAACTATTCAAAACAATAGGACTTTATGATATGACTCAGAAGACCAGTTATAATTATTTTAAAGAGCAAGGTATTGGTGAAAAGATAGTGTATGAATTTGTGGATTGTATATCAAGGGTGAATTATCATCAAGATGGAAATATTAATGCTTTCACTGATATAGTTTCTTTGGCAGGAGCAGGTTTGGATGGAGGTAAATTGTTTTCAGTGGAAGGTGGTAATGATCTTATGATCAAAAATGCATTGAGTAGTCAGAATATCAATTTACAATTAGAAAGTGAAGTGACATCTATTCAAAAGCTTTCTGAGCCAAATAAAACAGGTCATATTATAAAGACAAATATTGGCACATCAGATACTTTTGAGATTGTAGTAATTGCTTGTCCTTTAGATCTGACAAACATACATCTCCCACAGTATTCTGTAAAAAGAGACAGAGCTTATCAAACAGTACATGCAAATTTTATTGCTGGTCATATCAATTACAAATATTTTAACGATGTAGGAAATCAACCACAAACCATATTCACAATCGAAGATGACAGCATTCCATTTGTCTCTATTGCCAAAACGGGATATGCTCCAGATTGGGATTTGCCTATCTATAAAGTCTTTTCTCGAAATCCTCTTAGTGAAGAATTTGTTCAATCGGTTTTTAGAAATATAAATGGACAAGTCCATCAGGAATGGGAAGCTTATACTGTTCTATCACCCATGAAGCAATGGCCTTCCTTTCGATTAGGAAATGGATTGTATTATATCAATGCGATGGAATCAGCAATCTCTGCAATGGAAACAGAAGCAGTGGCCGCTAGAAATGTTATGAATTTATCTATTGCCCAGCTCAGAAATATTAGAAAATAGAAATAAAAAGATGGGCCATTATTCCATTTGTGCTATTAAGTTCCAATGACTTTATAAAAAACAATTCTCAAAAAAACCTTTATCAATGCTATAAACTGAATTAAAATAATCATGGGAAATAAAGGTAAATCACCCGCAGCATAATTCATGGAAATCAGAATTAGTGAAATGATTAGAAAGAAGAATGTATAAGCTATATATCTCCACTTATTTGCCCAAAATGATTTAAAACCACTTCCAATTGAATTGAATATTCTTTGATCTGATTTGATATATTTGAATTTTATATGAATCTTCCAAAGAGTGAGTACAAAAATCAACAAAAGAGCAATTATCGATATAAGTAGTGTCCATCTTAGAAATACCAATTCAGTATCAAAACTGGTAGGTGCTATCCCAAACAACATACCTGTCAATGCAAAGGAAATAGCCATTATTGCTAAAATTAGAATTGCAAAAACTACATCAACAATGAACAGTTTAAAAAACATTTGTAAGCTCCCTTTGAAAAAATCACTGATTTGAGAACTTTTGTGAATTAAGCAGTAAATGATTCCTGTACTGATCAAAGAAGCAAATATGAGATAGGTTAAAACCATCCATCGCATCTGTCCATACAATACAGAAAAAGATCCTCCATGGACATTAACAAAGTCTGTAAATACAGTATAATCGAATCCAGACTCCAATTTCTCTAAGCTCAAAGAGTTACCCAATGAAGCGTCTAAAACTTGCATCATTTGTAATCCAATAGTAGACGCTAAAATGAACTGGAATGCGTAAATACAAAGAATAATCTTCCACAGGCTTTGAGCTTCCTTTATAGCTGTAATTATCCTTTCCATTACATCAAAAAGCTTAGAGATTGAAAAATATGTTGCAGCCAATTAGAAGTCTTCCAACTGAATTTAGAAATTGGGTCTTTGTTATTCTCCTTTGTATAAGAATTATTATTGAGATCAATATCTAGTAATAAATTTTCTTTGGGATCAATATGCACTGACACTACTTCACCTTCTAGAACATATTCCTTAATGAAGTCCGTCCCATCCCATTTTTTTATTAAATCTTCTCCTGAGGCCATGAAAATCTCAACTTCAACTGGTGCAATGAAATCACCTTTTCTTTCTATTTGAATAACGCTTTTCACTCCTTGCACTTCTGATTTTTTCTCCTCTCCTCCTCTTGTTCCAAATAACCCTTGCTTAGTCCTTGTTTCAATAGTTCGAACAGTTTTTACTGCATAATCACATACAGCTGTCGTGTACAATGCTTGATGCAAAAGGCTTTCCACATTATTTCCAGCTTCTAAGCCATGCCTTTCTGATATCACCTCCTTCGCAGTAGATAAAAAATCATTCGCTCTCGGATGAGTGAATTTATATTTATCAAAATAAGTCCTCATAAGAAGATCCATTGTTTCTTGCCCAAACATCTTTCTGATACTTTGAAATGTAGTTCCGGTTTTGCTATAGACTAGTTCCTTAGTATATCTTTTGAACTTCCATCCAGGTTGTGCAACAATAGCCTCTCTATGATTATCCATGCTCGTGTATTCAGCCCTAGACAACTCTGCATTACCAATTTTAAAACCCCATAAATCGATAAGAGACTTCTGCTCACCATAATACTCTTCCATAATCCTATCTTCAAAATAAGTCACAAATCCTTCATCCAACCATGGCGCCTCTTTCTCATTATTGGCAACTATACCCATGAAATATTGGTGAGCAAATTCATGAACGATTAAGGACTCAATAGTCCTAATACCTTTAGGAAAACCGTAGAATGACCCACCAGTACTGAATGTGGGGTACTCCATAAATCCATTTCTTAATCCTACTAATGGAGGATCCATTATGGTAATCGTGTTGTATGGATAAGTGCCAACATGTTTTTCTAAATACTCTAAGGAATGTTTTAACACCTTGATGAATCTTGGCTGCAGTGACCGATGTTCAGGAGGAGAAAGCATCGTAATTTCTACATGCTTCCATCGATCTTTAATCTCATCAAAATGTGGGTAAGCTGCCCACGCAAAATCAATTACATCTTCTGCACGATACACCTTAGTCCGTGTACCATTCCCATTATAAGTATCTGAAACTAAGCAACCCGATGCTCCCACTACAAGATGATCTGAAATAGTCAACTCTACATCATACACCCCAAATTCACCATAGAATTCTGTTTGTCTCATGAATTGGTGACAATTCCATCCCCAGACTCCATCTATATCTTGCTCCCATACTCCCAATTTAGGATACCAATGTACCCAAAGGAAAAAATCATTATGGCCCCATCCACTACGAGCTATAGTTCTTGGCAGTCTAGATTCAAAAGTCGTTGAAAATTCAGCAGTTTCACCAGGAAGAATAGGCTTTTGCAGAGGGACTAGCAGTACCGTTTCATCATCTTCATTGTCATCATCTGGATGGATATATTTCTTGCCAGAAGAAAGATCATTTCCACTTTGATCCATAATTGATAAAACTTCTACCCATCCCCAATCCTCAGGTTTTCTAGAGGTCAAATCCTGACCAAATGTATTCCCCTCAGCTCCTTTTATCCAGGTAGAATATGTATTCTTAAAGCCATTGAGATACATATACATTCGAAGCTCATACACGGTATCAGGAGAGTGATTTTTGAAAGTTATCACTTGGGTGCCAGTAGATTTTTTATTCTCATGATCTAGATTCAGAGACATTTTATAATTAGCTAACCTAGCACTCTGTGGAGGATTTAGGATAGCATCACACTGGGCATTTATACCTAAGACATGAAATAAAATCAGAATGGAGATGATGTAGTTTTTCATTTTATCTGGAGAATAAAAAGTGAATATAAAACTTTTGGAATTAGTGATATGATTATTAAATGTGCCACTATTTTATTCTTATTTTCTATCGGATCTTATCTAAAATTCTCATCATTAAAAGGAGTAATTGATCGAACTCACTAAGTGATCTTCAGTAGGAGGACCAAAGTTGCCATACTTAGTTTGGATACGATAGTTAAAAGTGAAAGATACTCCTGGAACAATGCTCCAACTAAATCCAGGTTCTAACCTTATCAATGAAAATTCACTTTCATTATCAAATCGCCACCATGCTTCTAATTGTATATTGGGCTTGATCTTTCCTTTTGCAAAGGATATTTTTTCTCTAATTCTTATAAAATCTGCTGATTGACGATTTGAAGTAGTAGAAATATGAAACCTAATAGCAGAGGAGGATTTCAATGAATTACCAAGTGAAGTATTATATCCTGTATCAAACCAATGGAAATTTACTCTAGGTTCGTCAGGCCATATCCAATGACGATAGAGGTACTGAGCAAACCATTTCTTGCCTAAATTTCGATTGACGATGAATTCAATTGAGGTATTCTGATAAGTACTCAGATCATTATTATGTCTTAAAATAGGCTTTAGTGCAAACTTGGTTCCGTCATTTGCAGTTGTTTCGATTTTGAAAGCTGACCATGATACTAAATCGCGTTGAGCTTCAGCTCGCAAAAAGAATAGGGTAAGGAACAGCAAGAGTAAGTTTTCGTATCGCATATGAGATTTGTAAGATTGTCTTAAACAAACAAAAATGAAAATATTTTGTTTGCACAAAAAAACAATTAGTAAAAAAATTTAAATGGTTTAATATCTCTTCTCATTTTCAATCTCTTAGTCATATATCACTTACTTTAGAAGCAGTAAAATCAAAAGTTTATGGCAACTACTGACACTGTCACCTTTAAATCAGAAGTAAGAGATTTCATAGAGGCGAATTGCCCTGAGGCCCTTAGAAAACCAGTTAAAAAATTTGAAGACTATTTCTGGGGAGGCAAAAAATCTGCTGGAGGTACTGAAGATCAGATAAAATGGTTTAATGCCATGAAGGAAAGAGGATGGACTGTTCCTCATTGGCCAAAAGAATATGGTGGCGGAGGACTTTCTGCTGAAGAGAACAAAATATTTCTCAATGAAATGGCCAAAGCAGGTGCAAGGAAACCCCTTTTCAGTTTTGGAATCTCAATGTTGGGGCCTGCTCTATTAAAATTTGGAAATGAAGCTCAGAAAAAAGAGCACTTGACAAAAATTGCCAATGGTGAAATATGGTGGTGCCAAGGATATAGTGAGCCGGGAGCTGGATCTGATTTAGCTGCACTTCAAACTAGAGCAGAGGACAAAGGAGATCACTATCTAGTGAATGGACAAAAAGTTTGGACTTCATATGCAGATAAAGCAGACTGGATATTCTGCTTAGTAAGGACAGATCCAAATGCTCCCAAACATAGCGGTATTAGCTTCCTACTTATAGACATGGAATCAGAAGGTGTCTCAACAAGACCAATCAAGCTCATCAGCGGAAAATCACCATTCTGTGAGACTTTTTTCGATAATGTGAAAGTGCCAAAGGAAAACTTAGTTGGTCAAGAAAATATGGGTTGGTCTATTGCTACTTTCTTACTCACTCATGAGCGATCTATGATTGGTGGCATAGGTGATACTGATGTAAAACAAACTCTTCATGACTTTGCTTTAGGTCAAATGGGTAGTGATGATAATGGGAAATTAACTGATCCTTTGTTAAGAAAAGAAATAGCTGAAATAGAATTGGATGCTCGGACATTAGACATGACAATCCAACGATCTCTTGAAGAAGCAAAATCTGGTAAACCTATAGGTGCAAGATCATCTTTCTTTAAGTATGCATATACTGAAATCAACAAACGAAGATATGAAGCCATGGTAGCAGCAGCTGGTGTGAATGGGCTAGGATGGGAAGGAGAAAAGTATAATGATGGAGCTGTTGCTAAGCAGTTTTGTCGCACAAAAGGTAACTCTATAGAAGGCGGAACATCAGAAGTTCAATTGAATATTATTGCAAAAAGAATCCTTCACCTGAGAGGTAAAAAATAAGAAAATGGCATACGTACTTAACGAAGAACAATCCATGCTTAAAGACTCCGCTAAAGAGTTTTTAAAGAACAATGCTCCAGTTGCACAATTGAGACAACTGAGAGATGATAATGAGTCTAAGGGATATAATGAGTCCACATGGCAGCAAATGGTTGAAATGGGATGGACGGCACTCACCATTCCTGAAGAATACGAAGGCATGAACTTTGGATATTTAGGACTGGGTCAAATCCTTGAAGAATCTGGAAGAACATTAACTTCCTCTCCCCTTTTATCAAGTGCAGCTATGGCTACTACTGCAATCAATATTGCTGGGAGTGAAGTACAGAAAAAGGACTATCTGACTCGGTTGTCCCATGGAGAAATCAGAGCCACATTAGCAATAGATGAAACTGCGAGACATAATCCTAATGTAATAAAATCTTCTCTTCAATCGCAAAATGGAAGCTTTTTGTTAAATGGTACTAAGGTTTTTGTACCTGATGCCAATATATCGGATTTCATAATTGTAAGCTGTATTGATGCCAGTGGTAATGATTCAATGGTTATTCTAGATTCTAAAAGTGACGGAATAACAATTACACGAGAGCACTTGATGGACTATAGAAATTACGGCACAGTTGAACTCAATAATGTAAAGGTATCTTCAGATCAAATATTGGCAAATTCTAATAAGCAAACAATAGAAAGAACTTTAGATGTAGCAAGAGTAGCAGTAGCAGCTGAGTTATATGGATCTTCTGTTGAGGCTTTTGAAAGAAGCGTGGCTTACCTAAAAGAAAGAAAACAGTTTGGAGTAGAATTAGCGACTTTCCAAGGGCTACAGCACAGATGCGCCATCATGTTTTGTGAATTGGAATTGGCTCAATCAGCCGTGCTCAATGCTCTTAATGCAATAGATCGAGGAGAAAAAGATATCAGATTAGCAGCAAGTACAGCTAAAGCAAAGGTTTGTAAAGTTGCTCAATTGGTAAGCAATGAAGGGGTGCAACTTTTTGGTGGAATAGG
>Ga0055584_100000138_pt1 | contig 67604 bp, 50 predicted proteins | sample OSDHelmetaG_FD_58716 | JGI IMG/M metagenome (GOLD analysis project Ga0055584, IMG submission 58716) | Pelagic marine sediment microbial communities from the LTER site Helgoland, North Sea, for post-phytoplankton bloom and carbon turnover... | ecosystem: Environmental > Aquatic > Marine >... | reverse complement strand
GCGCCTTTCGTTCTGTTATACTCGTTTCAAATGGCCTTGGAGACGCTACAGTAAACCTGGGCACAGGCTAGCTCATCTGACATTGCTGTCTGTTGCTATTCCTTGACTTCCGGGACTGTGACCCCTAATTCTGCAGCGAGATTGGTCAAGGCTTCCCAGTTTCCCCTGTCGAGAGAGATACCATTTTCTTTTCGGGTTGTCGAAGTGATTTTTTCTGGATCTCCGGGTAGATACACTTCACTTACCCCCTCTTTCAAGGGGACACTTCGGACGTATTTCTCCAGATTCATAATCTCATTCAACATATGATTCTGTCCGCCCAGATGTTTTGCGTCGATCACAATGACAAAGACGCAATTTCCCTGAGGCGGTGGTGGGTCAGGGAAAGCACATTGTCCGCCGGAAAGCGCACCACAGAGCATTTCCACCATGAACGAGAGGCCAAAACCTTTGTAGGCCTGATCGCCACCCATGGGTAGAATCGTACCTGGAGGATCTCCATAAAGCTGATTGGGGTCGGTTGTCGGATTTCCATCAGGATCCAGAATCAAACCAGGTGGGACCTGCTCACCGGCAATTTTTTTGATACGCACTTTGCCTTCTGCAGTGGCAGAGGTTCCAAAATCGAGGACAAAAGGTCCCTCTTCCCCGCCTGGCATACCAATACAGATGGGATTGGTTCCGAGACGGGGACGTTTACCACCTACCGGAGCGACTCGCGGAGCAGAGCCATGAGTATTAGCACAAATGATGGAAGCCATCCCCTTTGCAGCAGCCATTTCTGCATATTCTCCGAGTCGACCAATATGAGAAGCACGTGTAACGGTTCCACAAGCAACTCCCAGATTCGATGCTTTACCTATTAAACGGTTCATGAGATCATGCATCACAGTTTGTCCGAAGCCCCAGCAGCCATCGCCGGCAATGGCTGCCGGTGTTTCGTTTAGAATTTTCAACGTCTCACCTGCTTTGAGGATCCCTTCTTTCACGCGGCCCAGATAGAAGGGAAGACGCATGACTCCATGCGAATCGTGTCCGAGTAAATTCGCCTCAACCAGACTGTGGGAAACGATGCGTGCTTCGTGTTCGTTGGCGCCCCCTTGAAGCAAGAGCGATTCGGTAAAGTTCTGGAGAGACTGAGCAGAGATTACAGGCACGTTAGAAAGTCCTCTTTAGAGTGAAATTGTTGATCAAATCTTGAACAAAAGTCCGTTTTTCTGTTTTGTTAAACTCTTATCATACAAACTATTTTATATTCGGTAAATTTAGGGGATATCAGGATTTTCCGTGTTGTAAAGAAAAAATAGTCACTCATTCATATGTTTGGAGGGACCTGCTCCACTGAAAGTTCATAATGTAGTCCGGTTAGATAAAAAATTCGCATAAAACAAGTCTTTTTTCGGACTTCTCTTGCCAGTCCCGGCAAGCGAAGGATTGGCTTTCATCACTCATATTTATTAATCATTGGGAAATACGCAAAATATTTATCCACTGTAACGAATAAATCAGATTCATAATCTTATCAAATAATAACAAAGAGAAGGGCGCGAAAACTCTTCTGACAGATGCTAGGATCGTTGGACGATATTCGTGAGGTCAACCTGATAATTCAGCTTAATCTGAAGTACTCAAACGGATGAATTAACTGGAAAAATAGGTGTACGAAGTTTTTGCCAAAGGTACAGTGAATGAGTATCAGCCTCGAGAACATCCAGTCGCTTAACGAACTCCGTCTTTACATCCATAAAACGCTTTGCGAGAAAGAGAATCTTCTCGAAGAACAGTTTTCGATGTCTGAAATGGCTCTCAGGCGCCGGGGGCGAAGCTGTGGACTTCAATTCTCAATTAATGGACCACGAAGTGTTCGCTTAGGAGCCATCTGGGCTTCTGACTCTAATATGGTCTATTTTTATGATGCCCGGGGAGAACGTTACGCAAAAGTTCATCTTCCGAACCGGGTTTTTGTTCCGGAAGAGGAATCAGAGGAAGCAGCATAGTGACTCGCGTGAAATAGGCTATTCACGATTCTCTTTGAGAGAAATCAGTTTTTGCAATCTGGCTGTTGCTTTGGAACTTCCGTATTTTTCTGCCACTCTGTAATGCAGGATTGCGATATTGGGAGTCGCATGTTTTTTTTCCGCATTCTGACCCAGCTGAAAAAAACGTTCCGCTTTGGCTTGAGGATTTACCTGCGGAACAGAAGCAGAACTTTGTGGCAGGTCGTGTGTGCCAGAAGAACGCTTCATATCAGACATTTGTCTGCGGCGGGAGAAGAGGTTATTTTTCCAATGTTCCAAATTGGTCTGAGAATTTCGCCTCAGGTAATGTGATGACGCAGGTGCAGAATTTAAAAGCATTCGGTCCATTGCTTCAAAATCGTGGATATAAGCACTGACGCTTGTGGTCGAACTTTGAAATGATTGACCGTATGAGCTTCCTCGCCGAAATGGACCGCTTTGCCTGTTCCAGGTGGCACCGGAATGAATGGAACCCAAAACCGCACTGCCTCGATCAGGAACGCTCACTGTTGTTCGTGCAGAGAATTGTTGTACGATAGGTTGTTGGATTCTGATTTCTTGAGCAAGAATACAGTGGTTCCAAACGGACCCCGAGAGAAATATAAGAATGATGAGCTTGGTATTCATGGTTTGTTCTCCAGATTCATTGGAATGGCCCATGATTGTACCGGTAATCGTATCGCATTGGTGAGTGTCCGGCAACTGTTTTTTCAAAGATCGCAGGCATTGAGTCACCAAAGGCAAACAGTGGTGTGAGAAAGGGGCGATTTATGTTTTCGCTGAAGATGAGCTCCAGGTTCCCTCAGCAAATCCTCATGATAGCGGGGATGGTTCTTTTTATTGGAACTAGTAATGCTGCCAGTGGAGCAAATGAGAATCTGGCGCGACCTAATGTGATATTAATTCTCTCAGATGATCAAGGTTATGGTGATATTGGTTTTCATGGAAATCCGAAAATTAAAACGCCGCACCTCGACAGGATGGCAAAAGAAGGAATCGAATTAAGTCGATTTTACTGTAGTCCGGTTTGTGCGCCGACCCGCGCCAGTCTGATGACGGGCCGCTATTACTATCGTACGGGAGTCATCCACACTTCGCGCGGTGGCGCTAAGATGCATGGTGACGAAGTTACGATCGCGGAATTATTAAAAGAGGCTGGATATAAAACTGGAATCTTTGGCAAATGGCATCTGGGAGATAATTACCCGATGCGTCCAGAGGATCAGGGGTTCGAGGAAACACTGGTTCATAAAAGTGGAGGAATTGGTCAGAGCCCGGATCAACCAAACAGTTACTTTGATCCCTGGTTATGGAAGAATGGGAAAAAACGAAAAACGGTCGGATATTGCACGGATGTTTTTTTTAAGGCGGCCTTGGATTTTATCGATCAACATAAAACAGGCGAGCAACCTTTTTTCGTTTACCTGCCTGTCAATGCGCCCCATACACCATTGGAAGTGGATCAGACGTATTGGAAACCTTATCAAAAAGCGGGTCTAAACGAGACAACTGCTCGTGTTTATGGCATGGTATCGAATCTGGATGAAAACATAGGAAAGCTGATGGCGTTCCTCAAGAAGTCTGAATTAATGGATTCAACCATTGTGGTTTTTGTAGGTGATAATGGGCCACAGCAAAAACGATTTACAGCCGGTTTGCGGGGTAGAAAATCATGGACCTACGAAGGGGGCATTCGAGTTCCTTTTCTTGCGCATTGGCAGGGACAATTTCAAAAGGGTGTGAAATCCGATCAGATAGCAGCTCATATTGATATCATGCCGACTTTGTTGTCACTCACTAAAACGCCACGTCCAGAGAATCTGATTCTGGATGGTATTGATCTCTCGGATCTTTTGTCAGGCAAGGATGCGAAGTTACCGAGTCGCAGTCTTTTCTTTCAAGTCCATCGGGGACTCACGCCCAAACGCTATCAAAACTCTGCAGTAGTGACTCAGAAATTCAAACTGGTCAGTTATCCGGGAACCTTCGGTAATGAAAATCTGATGCTGAATGCCGAGCCTTTGCTGGAACTATACGACTTGTCTGTTGATCCGGAAGAGAAACACAATCTGATCACATCTCAGCCTGAAACAGTAGAATCGCTGCGTCGACAATACGAGGCCTGGTTTACAATTATGAAACAGTCGCGTCATTTTGAGCCAGGGATAATTGTCGTTGATCAGAAGAAAGAAAGTCCCTGTGTTTTATGTCGGTATCAGGACGGCAATTATTTTCAGGGAGTTTCGCAAGGCTGGATGGTCAGGGTTTCGAATTCTGGTTTGTATGAGATTCAAATTGAACGTGGCCAGAAAAAGACAGCGGGAAAGATCGTTGTCAACTGGTTGGGTCAGCAGGCTCATGAGTATTTGAATGCAGGCCAATCGTCAGCGGAATTTGAGTTACGCGCAGGAACGGGATTGCTCGATATCTGGTTTCAAGCGGATGGCCAAGATCGAATTCATATCACCAATAATGGTACGTTGGGTGATGTCACATTGAAACAGTTGAAATGATGATTGCCATTCCAAACTAAAAACCGGCTCTGGATAAAATCCAGGCCGGTTTGATTACAGACTGTTATCTGAAACTATGGTTTAATACAACCAGTCAATACCAACACTCCAGGTTCCAACGTTCCATTTCTCGCGTTTCACTTCGATAGATGGAAATAAACCTCTGGTTGGCATGCCCTGCCAGCGAATGCTGTCAAAGGGTCTGGCAATTTCGCCAGCAGCAATATAGGTATACCCAACTTTGAATTTTGCTTCCTCAAGGATTTTCATGCGTTTCAAAACAGGAACATGTTCAAAAATAGCCATTTCTGCGAAAATCGATTGTTCAAATATGGGTGAGACGTGCGTATGTGTGCTCGCGTCACTGAAAGCATTTGGAGTGGGATCTGTTGTCGTGGCATCGATCAAAGCTTTGGGGCGGTTGATATCATCTGGATCAGCTCGAACGCCCATCCCGACATTATCTCCACTTAAGTTAATCTTTTCCCGATTGGCCATGATCCCGAATTTGGTCTGGCCCCAGATTTTTAGCTTATCACCACCCAAGTCAAATTGAAAACCAATTTCAGGACCAGCCAAATCTGTATCGACTCTACTGTCCACGACCGTGGTATAGGGTGTCACTGCGACATCTGTTACTGGATTAAGAGGTGCTGCGAAGAAGGCTGTAGCGGTACCTGTTGTTCCGCCAGCGTCGTCGTCTTCCACAACGCCCGCATTATCAATAACTCCATCCTCGTTCTCATCTGATCCGGTTGGGTGAGAGAATAGCTTCAAGTCAGGTCGAATGCTTGTGAAAGTGGTTGCATCACTATAAAGCAAACCACTGTCTCGGCCTACGAATCCAAATCCTTCTTTGACTTTCATGTATCGCACACCGGCAAGCCCTCGAACCTTCAGATTTTTTTTATCAATCATCGGAGTCGACATCCAGGTTGCGTTGGTTCCCCAAGCCTGGCTGACCACTTTAATTCTGAAATCCAGGTCATAAGGAACGGAAACGCCATTCAGTGTTCCATCATCAAGTGGTAAAGACGCTAGATTCATCAATTCGTTCTGTAAGATCGCATTGATCTCTGCTGCAGTCACTCCGGGAATAGTAGTAACAACCCCTCGACCAGTAGGATCAATAAAGTTGGGTGGTGACAGCAGGATATCCATGATTGCTTGATTATTTGGGTTTGGCTTGTGAGTTGAGTTCGTAATGGCGGACCATTCAGAATCAGCACTAGCAAGCCACCAGCCCGTAAACTCAAACCCACTGTCGTCATCATTATTCCAACCCCAGCGGAGACGTGTACCAGGTGAAAATATATTAGGAATGACATCGTAGGTTACATGATCAAAGAAATTCAGGCTTGCTGCCGCGGTGGTAAACTCATCATCTGTAGCGTCCTCTAATTCTTCTTGTACCATATTAAAGTAGGAGATGGTTCCATCATTTCCAAACTTGGCACTTCCCGGACTACGGAATTTGGCGAATAACGCTTCAGTGCTGAAGAAATATTTCTTACCGTGATTACTAGACTTGTAAGACCACAAACCATTATCGTCAACCCGATGTTGTTGAAACATCTTTTCAAAGGGGCTCATTTGAGGAAACGCATTTACGGGCGCCTGCGGCCCTGCGTTCATGGGAAATCCAGGTGCCGAAGGTGGACCATATCCACCTGTTGCTGCTTGGAAAAAGTTTGGGGGAGGTGCCCCAGCGAGAGATTGTGCATTCTGAGTTAACCCCGGCAGATTAAAGGAATCAAACGATACAGGTTGTATCATTCCATTCTGCGGAATTGAAGAGGGATATCCTTGCGCATTCACAGTAGAGAATGCGAAAGAAATCAGAACGATGCTCAATACCGGTGCTAGCCAATGAAGAAGCCGCATCTATACGTCCTTACAAACAGCGGAAACTTTGATAACAATCCGCGCGGTCAATAACGGAAATGCGCGGAGTCTGTTGCTGGTTATATCGGACAGGGCTTCTGGTAAACTGTAGCGATTATTCGGAAGATAACGAATTTTCGTGTTTCAATAGTTTTGACGGTTGTATTGTGTCAACAAAAAGGTGTAAAAATGTATATTCTTGTAATGGGTTTCGTATCAATTCTGCATGAATCGGTTTACTGATCGAATCTGGTGGATATTAGGTAAGTCTTTATTTTAAATGTAGATATGGTGTATTAATCTCAATTGTGAATACTTTTAGCAGGAACTGTGAGTGATTTTAGTGGTGAACTTTCAGAATCAATAAGAAATAGTCTCAATTAAAGCACAGGTCCAATGCTCCAGGGACAGAATTCTTCATCTCCGATCCCTTGGGCTTCACTTTTTGTTTTTTTACCGCTGGCAACATCAATGATCAGCTCAAAAATTTCTTTGCCGACTTCTTCTACTGAGGTGCCATTCAGGATTCTGCCAGCGTCGAGGTCCATGTCGTCCTGCATTCGCTCATACATGGGAGTATTAGTTGATATCTTAATACTGGGAACTGGTTTGCACCCAAAGCAGCTTCCACGACCCGTTGTGAAAGTAACAACATTCGCACCACCGGCGACCATACCTGTTACAGAAGCGGGGTCGTATCCTGGTGTATCCATTATCACAAACCCTTTTTCGGTGACTGGTTCGGCGAATCGATAAACTTCCCGTAAAGCTGTGCTTCCCCCTTTGGCAATGGCGCCGAGCGATTTTTCGTAAATGGTTGTGAGTCCGCCTCTTTTGTTTCCAATGGAGGGATTGTTATCAATGACAACGCCAAATTTGCCCGTATATTCTTCCCACCACTTAATCCGGTCTATCAATTTCTTCCCAACTTCGGGCGTGACTGCGCGGCGAGTGAGAAGATGTTCTCCACCATAGATTTCCGATGTTTCTCCCAGGATAGAGGTTGCGCCATGAGCGACCAGAAGATCGCTGGCTATTCCTAAAGCGGGATTTGCAGTCACTCCGCTGTTTCCATCACTCCCCCCGCATTCTGTACCCAGAATCAATTCGGAGACCGGAATCGGTACTCGGGAAACGTCATTCACTTGAGGTAAGTAGTCTTTAAGAAGTGCTGTAACTTTTTTGACTGTTTTTGCTATTCCCCCTATATCTTGGATATTAAGAACCAGCGGGCCCTGGTTTTGAGGCTCATTCGGGTTCGCTAACTGGACCAGGCCTTCCGAGTCAGAGAGGAATGAACCTTGGCCGGTTTCACAACCTAACCCCAGAACTACATAGGCGCCGATATTTGGATGTTTCGCAAAACCGCCGAGTGTTCTCATGAGCTGATGGTGGTCCTCACCGTCATACTGCATGGCACACCCGCCTTTATGGACGAGGGGAATGATGCCATCAATATTGGGGAAGTCTTTAAGAGAGGTCCCGGCCAACTCACGGGCAATGTATTTTGAAGCAGTAGCAGAACAATTCACCGTACTGATAATCGCCAGATAATTTCGCGTACCTGCTTTCCCGTTCGGACGTCGGTAACCCATAAAAGTTCTGCCTTCAATGGGAGTGGGGGGGGGAGGGACCTCGGTCGAATAGGCATAGTCCAGGCTGAGAACACCCGATTCCAGGTTATGACTGTGAATCCAGTCACCAGCTTGAATATCTAAAGTCGCAAAGCCAATAGTTTGTCCAAACTTACGGACAGGTTCGCCACTATTGATCGCCTGGATGGCGACTTTGTGACCCAAATCAATATTTTCTCTGGTGATCACACTTTCATTTTCAGTGAGAACGCATTCCTGGTTTTCTGCGACAGAGTTGCGCGCGATCGCGATATTATCGTCCGGGTGAAGTTTTAAGAGTGGAGAAGCAGGGGCTGATGGCATAACTGATTTACGATCTATTTTAAGGGGAAGCAGCACATCATTGCGGACCTGAGTGATGTGAGAATTTTCTTCCATCGTGAGAAAGTGACTGAAACAGCACGAATATAAGAATATCTCGATTTGTTTGATCAGAATCAAGGGATAGCGGATTCATCGGGTCGAAAGTGATGCACAAAATGTGTCATCGCATTTTGATCTCAGTGAATCTCTCACATTTTAAATTGGACAATGTACACTCCTTTGAATTTCAGAGAGTTTTCTCGTTTATCAGTGACATGGTTCTCATAAAGACGTTGATGAGCTAGAATTCAGCACATCTGGTTATTTAAATGTTTCATGACGAGCAGACTATTGATCTTAGTGAATTCCATTTTGTCTGGGGCCATATATGCGGATTTTGATTGGGTGGGATAATCCTGAAGAGAGCGATCTGATTTCTCTTTATCTGGGCGTAAGTGAAAACGATTTAGTCATCTGCGCGACGACGGAAGAATTTCTAGTAAAAGCATTTGATGAAAACGAGACTTGGGATATTATCTTGATGTCGATTATGGCGCCAGATCCCCAAACGGCATTTGAGCACTTTGAAAAGATCCGCAAAACACATCTGGATACTCCTGTTGTAGGTGCTTGCCCTACGACGGGAACATTTCATGTGGCCCGTTTCTTATCTGCGGGGATGCGTGCTTATATTATCAGAGACGATGGCGGAGACTTTATGTTTCTCCTCGAAACCACATTACAGAGTGTGGTTGATTCTGTCAGAGCTGAGCGTGAACGCTTTGTCGCGGAACGCTTGCGCGAGGAAATTGAGTCTGTAAGAAAATTGCAGGAATCAATTATCCCCAGCGATCTGGTTGCTCCCGACCGATTTGATGTGACGGCTCGCTACGAATCTTCACAAATTCGTGTGTTTGGTGGTCAGCCTGTTACGTTGGCGGGAGGAGACTATTACGATGTTTTCATGCTGGACGATGATAATCTGGTGTTGCTGGTAGGAGATGCGTCGGGGCATGGAATGAAAGCCTGCATGTCGATTATGACGATGCATACATTAGTGGGTATGATTCGCTCCAATAAATATCTGGATACCGCGGCTTTTGTCGCAGATGTGAATGATCGCCTTTGTGATCAGGCCATTGTGAATGATGGTGGTGGTTTTATTACTTTGCTTTATGGAATTTTGAACGCAAAAACAAATGAATTCCAATGGACTTCTGCGGGAGCACCCATACCGATCGTACATGAACTGGAAACAGATAAAATATATGAACTAGGGACAAACGATGACGGCGGTCTCCCACTGGGAATTGTGCCTGGCGCTGAATATGATATTCATACTTCAGTAATTCCGGAAAACAGCAGACTGTTGATTTTTACAGATGGTCTGGCAGAAGCGTTTCCTGGAGAAAAAGAGACTTTTGGTGAATTCGGGATTTCCGGTATCATGCAGTCCCTGCAGGCATCTCGCTCAGACAATCTGGTGGTTGCTCTGGAAAACCTGTTCCGAGACTCCAATGCTTTTACAGACGGATCTGGCAGACACGATGATACTTCTGTTGTATTATTGGACCGAAAAAATTAGAGTTCCTACCATGATAGCGCGGCATGGTTGATGAAGTAGTTCTGATTGAGATAGGGAAGTTTCTTTTATGGCTGCTGATGCAGAATTGAACCTGACGTTCATTGAGAAAAAACTGGGGACGTTAGGACGTATTAGTCTCTATGCTGGATTAGTGGGGCTGTATAGCCTGATTCCGGTGCTGAAAGACTATTTGAGCCCACTGCTTTCTCACTTTAACGTCTCCCAAGAAAGCATCGATAACATTAAAAAAATGGGTGATGTCTCTTCTGATTTGCATGCCACTCTGGGATTAGTTCTTGGTTTGCTGCTGGTATTCAGGACGAACAGCTCTTATGCCCGCTGGTGGGAGGCGCGCCAACTATGGGGTCGATTGGTGAATGTAACCCGAAATATGGCCATCAAATTTCGTGAATTCACGAATTTTGACAGAGACGAGCTTCGGAATCTGGCGAATATCATTGTTGCGTTTCCCGAGGCGCTGCGAGATCACTTGCGAGAAGAGGATGACTTTGCCATGTTTCCCGAACTGGAGCAAATAGATCCCCCACCTCGCCATATTCCCGCATATATTGCCGACCTCATTTATCGCAATACCATTGGCTGGAAGCGGTCTGGAATCATCGATGGGGATGAATTACGGATTCTGGATTCCGAGACCCGAGAATTAATGGAAATTTGTGGAGGTTGCGAGCGGATACGCAGAACCAGACTTTCTCCCTCGTATCGTCTCTTTGTGCGTCACTGTATTACGCTTTATTTATGTACGCTGCCCTGGGGGTTAGAGGATGATTGTGGTATCTGGACAGTACCCCTCACTATTATCCTGGCCTATTTCATGATTGGAATTGAAGTCATTGCTCACTCTGTTGAGGAGCCCTTTGGATTAGATGAAGATGATTTAGATCTGGACGGTTTATGTATTACCATTCGCTCGACGGTCAATGAGATTCTGGATCGATTTGGAGATCCGCAAAATCAGAAGACCGCAGCAACCTCTCCATCAGCAAGTGGGAGTGATTCGACCTGATAAGATTGTGATACGTTCGGAGCAGTGGTGCCTCTTCGGCTACGAAGAGATCTGTTGCATGAAATTCGAGTAGGCGTACCAGTCGGGATCTGCTTCTGTATGGATATCGATTGGAAGTGAAGGAAGATCGCCGGCTACTTCGTTGAGCATTAACAAGGCCTGATCGACATCTCTTAAATACCACTGCCATTCACACATCTGATTTCCAGTAATCAGCATGGTCAGGTAACCGAGACCTGCATTTTGCCAGACACCGACGAGTCGCTCTTCAAACTGGTTCATGAGTTGCTGATCTTCCGGACCGGGCATGCCACTTTCGTTAGGAGACTGGTATGTCCAGATAATTTCGATCCGGGCGGGAAAATCGGCTGTGGTAATTCCAGCAGGAATGTCTGGTAACAGACGGAAGATGACAGTCGACTCCTCTTCGAGTGCCGTTGCCGTTAACCATTCCTGTTCTTGTTCCGGTTGCTGTTCTGTCAACTTTTGATCTCCTTTGATTTTGGTTGCGTCAAAAGAGAGACAACAATCAATGTGAGAAATCCTAAGGGGATGGTTACCAGGCCAGGCTGGCTGAAGGGCACAATGGCAGTTGTCGGGTCCAGCCCGTAAATCCCTTTATAGGAATCGGCGCTTAACAGAATCCAGGTCAACGAAGAAACCATTCCTGTGAAAATGGCGACCGTGATCCCCTGTTTTGTTGTTTTTGACCAGAACAGCAACATCACCAATGCGGGCAGGTTTGCCGAAGCGGCCACACTGAATGCCCAGCCCACGAGATAGTTTACATTAAAGTTTTCGAAGAGTATTCCAAGAATAATGGCAATCACTCCGACAACAACCGAGGCAATTTTAGCAATACGTACTTTTGAAAAATCATTCATTTCGATTTTCATAAAACTCGACATCAGGTCATGCACGACAGCGCCGCTGGATGCAATGATCAGTCCACTGACCGTTCCCAGCACCGTGGTAAATGCGATGGCAGAAATGACCGCGAATAACCAGTCGCCGATACTCTTGGCAAGCAGGGGGGCAGCCATGTTCGTGTTGGTGACATCGAGTGCCCCACTTGTCATGGCACCCAGCCCCATAAACAATGTCAGAATATAGAAGTAACCAATGGTGCCGATGCCAACGATCGTGCTTTTTCTCGCGCTGGCTTGATCTTTGACTGTGTAATAGCGGATTAAAATATGTGGTAGCGAAGCGGTTCCACAAAACAGAGCCAGCATTAAAGACAGAAAATTTAGTTTCCCCCAAATTTTATCGCTACGAATGCCTGCAAACTTTGGATGATTTCCAGGACTGAGCACTTTTTCTCCGGTGGTCGGTTTCGGAAAATAGATCGTCAAGACGGCGCCATCTTTCTCTTTGATGGTATCTGAACCCCAAAGAATCAGTTCGCTCTCTCGGATCGTGCTTAAAAATTCGGTGACTCCCAACGGCCCCGTTTCCGCTTCATCACCGGGCAATTTGCTGATACGTCCCACAGGGTATAAATCGGTTTCACCTTCACCAGTTCCCTGGGTCAGACCATTAATGATGATGCTGCCATTTTTGTTCTTTTGTTTGTATTGTGTTTCAGATAGATAATATTGTTGCTCGGGGCTCTCAGTCACTTTCCAATAAGAAACTTTGTCGTCTCTGGTAAGTTGCAGATAATCTTTTGTGGCCCATGCTCCCTGGTCAAGTGGAATTAATGAATCGTTCTCATTCAGTTTGAGTTCCGATTTCCAATGTTCGATCTTATCAGAAGCGGTAGGGCCAAGAATCTGAAATTGGTGTGTCGGTTTCCCATCGTTGGCCGGGTCTGTTGAGAGACCTCTTTGTAGAATCAGCACAGTCAGAACCGTACTGAAAATCACAAGCAACGAACCTTTCAGGAATTGCACATAAGTCGTACTGACCATGCCTGCTGTGACGACAATCAGAATCACGATGGTTCCCACCATCAGAACGCCGACATAATGGGGGAATCCAAGCAAGGGAGTGATTAAAGCACCAGCACCAACCATTTGCGGGATGAGATAAAAAATACTGACGACAAGTGTACTGATCGCTGCGGCAAGTTTGATTCCCCGCGATTGAAATTTGCTGTCCAACGCATCGGCAAACGTGAAACGTCCCATTCGTTTGAGTGGTTCTGCGATTACAAAGAGGGCCACAATCCAACCGGCCAGATAACCGATGGAGTATAGGAATCCATCGTATCCATAAAAGGCAATCATGCCACAGATGCCAAGAAATGAAGCGGCTGACAAATAATCGCCTGCAAACGCGACGCCATTCACAAACCAGTGGATACCTCCCCCGGCGGCAAAGTACCCTTTCGCTGATTTTGCTTTTGCACCCAACCAGAAGCTGAGTCCGAGCGTGATGGCGACAATTCCTCCAAAGATCAGAACTGCCATGAGGGATGGTTCATATATCATTGAGATGCCCCCTCATTTTTTGATGTGTCTGAGGAAACATCATTTCGACACGACCAGCCATAGATCAATGCCAGCACAAACGCAGCTATGATCAATGTGAATCCGTATACAATGGCCAGATTCAAACCTGCGAAAACAACCACCTCCATTTTTGCGGGGGAGAAGGTATTCAGAAAAACAAACCCGCCATAAAGGGCCAGATAAACCATAAATAGTTTGAGCCCCAGTCGGGTATTCCGAGAGATCGTCTCGGAATTTTCCTGATCTTCAGGCTCGTTGGGGCCGTGGTCAAAACCTGCCATTGGAAATATACCCTTTAGTTGTAACGCTGGTTTGGGTTAGATCAGCCAGAATTGCTTGATCAATCATGTTATTGGGAAAGCCTATTCAACCCAGAATCCTGTGAGGAATCAACTGACAGCACCAATGGGAGGGGAAAAGAATTAGGAATCTGGTGACTTTGTATACTGAAAGGGGAGAAAGTCAGTCAAAGGGCTGTCAATTCCCGAGTGGAAACTCGGTTCGCCGCGTGGTTAATTCGAGTCAGTTGGAACTGGTTTAAAATAAATTCGGTTGGCGTTCAATTTCTGGGGGCCGATACCTTTCACCTCTAATAAATCTTCAATAGAGCGGAATGGGCCATGAATTTCACGGTGCGATACAATTTTTTTCCCGAGCGTGGGTCCAATTTGATTTAACTGAGCAAATTCAACCCAGGAGGCCTGATTGATATCGATTTGATACTCATAGGGCATATGAGTTTGTCTTGTGATTTCGATTGGTTTAGTGCCCCAGCGGGAAAGACGGCCGAGATGAGTCACGAACAGGATCAGAATGGCAATAACAAGTATGCCTAAAAAAAATTGATCATCTCTTTGTAAACCCAGGAATGGTTTTGGTGGGGTTTCTTCAGAATGGTGATTCTGCATGTTCTGCCAGCCAGTCAGGTGAAGTTATGTGTTATATAATTCTGGTCACACTTTGACGCGGTTTGCAGAAATTGATCAAATGGAGCTCTGTAACACATCGTATTAACACGAGATAGTACTGCTAAAGATGCCAAAAGCGCAAGTCACTAATTGACCTCAAGGCCCGTATTTCGTAGAATGATACTATAAATTAGTCAACATATTGAATAATCGGAATAGACTCAAACTGCAAGCGAAAAACGGCAAAGAATCTATTCCCAAATTGAGGTGCTTCAGTGATCAATAATCTCTTTTGTATGAAAAAATGTCAGCGAATGTTCTTAGCCTTTGCATTTGTTTGTACGTCTCTGTTAGCCACTAGTGTTTTACAGGCGCAGAACACTGGTACGAAAGGTCCTGCGAAACCGAAAGAAATTACTTTAACAGCGCCTCGAGATGGTTTCCCCATTTCCATCACGTATTATCAATCAAGTAATGCTGAAAGTGCTCCGGTGGTTGTGTTACTTCATGGCAAGGGAGGGAGCAAAAGGGTCTGGGATAAACAGTTCGCGCCCATTTTGCAGCAAAACGGTTATGCTGTTGTTTCTGTTGATTTACGAAAGCATGGGCAGAGTAAACTGCCTGAGACTGAAAAAACTGTGAACAGGAATCAAAAAAAACCTGCGAGTTCAAAATTGAAAACTTATGACTACAAAGCAATGGTTGCGCTGGATATGGAAGCCGTCTGGCAGTTTATTTTTGCAGAGCATCAGAAAAAACACTTAAATATGCAGAAATCAGCAATTGTCGCCTCAGATATGAGTGTGCCAATTGCTTTAAACTATACCCTCTATGATTGGACTAAGGTTCCCTATGATGATGCACCAGTTCTGGCTGCCAAAACGCCCAAGGGGCAGACGGTCCGGGCTTTATTTTTGATTTCGCCCGTCACAGGTGTTTCCGGTGTTAATTCGATGCAACCGACAGTCCGATTAAAAGACCCACTTTTAGGGCTCGCGTTTGAGGTCGGTGTCGGCCAGAAAAATTCGACTGATCTGAAAATTGCTAATAAGCTTTATGAACAATTGCATTTGGCCAAGGAAAAAGATACTCGGGTAAAGATCAATAAATATCCTGGTAAGCTCACGGGGACTGATATGCTGGGTAGACGATTGGGGTTGGAGATTGATATCCTGAAGTTTCTGGATCGACATCTTAAAAAATTACCCGGTCAATGGGCTGACCGCAGACCTCGCTTTGACCGGGAAGAATAAACCGGTCAGCAGTGAGCATCAGGCTGCTCGATTATTGAATTGCTGAGTATCTTGTTGAATTGCTAATTCAGAATCAGTCTGGGGCTGCGGCGAAATCCGCTCAGAAAGAAAAGCAATTTCTTCTTTGATGTCTGTGATTTCTTTTTCTTTTTCGAGCAGGATCGTCTCCAGGCGGATAATGCGTTTTTCTGGATTTCGTTGCAGTAAACGATTCACAATTTCCAATAGCAGCAGTGCCCTGTAGAGTTTTAGTACCAGGCTTTTGATACGGAATACTCTGGCGGTTTTTGTTAATTGCTGCAGTCTGAGTAATCCGGTGACTCTTAATGCTCTCATAAATGCGATCATCGGCAGGCAAATGACGGCGATATCAATCCAGTGTCTGCGGCAGTAGTCCAGTCGTTTTTCTACGATTGAAATCATGACGATGAATTCCAGGGTAAATGCAAACCAGATAAATCCAGTTGCAATGGCAGTCAAATCAGACAGTGCCGGATTTGCTGCAATTTGTTTTTGCCAGTAATGTTCGACCGCAAACAGGGGCAGCACCAGCAGAGCAATCACCAACATGGGGGCAGAAAAGGTTTTACTGATTTTTTCCCTGAAGTCAGAGTCTACTACCTTCCAGGCAAGCATAGGAAACCAGATGGCCTGGCCCGTCATCTGGTCGCGGGCGCAGATTCTGAGTGGTGGAATCAGACAATACAGGAGATTAAATTTCCAGCGGGGACTGCCTAATGCGACATGGATGACTGTTTCCAGAATAAAGAGTGGATAGATCAGAAACAGACACCAGTTACAGATATCCAAAGCGATTCCCGGTGACTCAGCATTGATTAAATGCAAAGTGCCCGCAAAAAAAACAAGGAATAAGAGGGCGCAGGAAAACATGGGGGCCGCTGCGAACTGATCAACTTTTTTGATGTAACCGTTCATAAAACTCATCGACAGGAAATGGCAGAATTAAAAAAAGCATCCAGAGGAGGCTACAACTACAAACGAATGGCAGGGGAGGGACTTATATTCAATATCGGCAAAAGCGCCTATTCAGAATAATCGGATCAGCTTTCGGGCTATGAATATCAGAAGTGTCAATATGATGACAGTTTGTGGGGTTGTTTTAGCAGGTAAACTCTTTTATTACTGGTTTAAATCGATAATATGGCCGCAGGGTTTATCTTATTTGTAAAAAACGTCATTGAGTGGGTCTTTTTTGAGCGATGTGTGTCGTAAATGTTACAACTAAGATGTGTGAAGTGTTGCTAAAATGATTATATGTTTATATTTGTTGTGTTGTAAGTTATTTATTATATAGATTTTAAGGTGTTTGTTATGTTTTAGCTCCCTCGTTTTGGCATGCCGAATGCAACTGGTGAATTAACCACGTTATGGTTTAAATGACTACATTTTTCGGCAATGAAAATGAGGAGAAATCTAATATGACAGGTAAATTAACGACATTGGCAATTTGTTTAAGCTGTATGATGATCTTTTCGGATCGGGTTCATGCTGCAGATCATGGTGCTATGAAAGTTTCGCAAGAAACGAAAACTGCTTTTTTTCAACCTCGTCCTGGTGGTGTTCTGGACGTGATTACTTCACCGTTTCGGGCTTTGACTGCTCCTGTTAGTTATAACAGGGGGTATCAGCAGTCTTCATATCAGCCCCGTTATGGTCAATCGGCCTATGGCAGGACGAACTGTGTGAATGGTAAGTGCTATACCAGTAGCGGGTATCAAAGTCCTTGTGCCAATGGCAATTGTGGAACTGGTTCCAGTTATGGTGCGAATTGCAGTTCTGGTAATTGTCCTGGTGGAAACTGTGGCGTGAATCGCTACCAGCGTCCTTCTCTGTACAACACAGGTTATCGTGGATCATATGGGAACAGTGCTCAGCAGTATCCTATGTATCGACCTGTTAGTCAGCCGGTTTATCGGTCTTATCGTCCGGTAAGTCAGCCAGTTTATCAGCCTTATCGATCTGCACCAACCAGTTCAAGCCGCAATGATCCTTTTTTTCCGTAACTTGAAGGTGCGACTTTCCCGTCACGATGTACGATAAAACAGGAGTGACAATGCGGTTGAGAAAAAACTGAGCTACTGGATTTTCCGGTAGCTCAGTTGTCTTTTTAGGAAAATTGTCCTGTGTAAAGTTGTTTTACTTGATAAACTGTCTGCGGCAATAAAATAACTTGAGCGTAAACTGAGTGTTGTTTGAATAAAATACAAAACGATTGTTTTCTCGATGTTATCTACTGCCTTCGACCGATCTCTGGGAACTCACTTTGAATGAAAAAAAGAAATAATTTTTCACTGAGTGCGAGTCGAAGAATAAGAATAGAGATGTGGATTATCGTTAAAATCAGATGGGTTCCGTCAGAGAATGGGATGATCTGAAGCAATATTTGAGATGATGTTACTGTATTGAGTTGAAAATTTTGAGTTCTTCTTTTGCTCAAAAGAAGGGCGCCTAATTTTCGCGTGTTCAGTTCGGTACAGTAATCCTTAGGAATAGGTATTTAATGGATCACGAATTGGTACACTCTTTAAGTTCCCCCATTCATTCGATGCATACATTTTCCTACGGTGCAGTACCGCAGGACAACGGGGTGCTTTTTTCTGTTTACAGTCGCTCTGCCACTTCGATGTGGTTATTACTGTATAATCATGTTGATGATTTAGAGCCATCCGAAGTGATTCAATTCAATCAAGAGTATGGCCGCTTAGGCGATATCTGGACGGCTTTCATTTCTGGTATTGGCCCTGGTCAACTCTATCATTTTCAGGCAGATGGTCCCTTTCAACCAGATGTCGGACATCGGTTTGATAAACGGGCACGTTTGATTGATCCTTATGCCAAAGCACTCGCAGGAGATTATCAGCCTTCACCGGATGGGATTGTCCGACCACCTAAGTGTGTGGTTGTAGATGATCAGTTTGACTGGCAAGGTGATCGTCATGTGAGGCATCACCTGGCTGATACAGTCGTTTACGAAATGCATGTGCGTGGATTTACGAAATCAGCCAGCAGTGGTGTTGAAAGTCCGGGAACTTATGCTGGCGTCATCGAAAAGATTCCGTATTTGATTGATCTGGGTATTACTGCCGTTGAGTTGATGCCCATCCATGAATTCCCGATGAACGAACCGGATGGTTCCTTTACTGACCATCAGAATTATTGGGGCTATGAAACGCTGGCTTTCTTTGCCCCGCATCGTGGTTTTGCCACGAATCCGGAACCGGGCGCTCAAGTGCGAGAGTTCAAAGAGATGGTGCGGGCTTTGCATGAGGCTGGCATCGAAGTCATATTGGATGTGGTCTTTAACCATACTGCGGAAGGCAATGAACACGGTCCGACGCTTTCCTTTCGCGGATTAGAAAATCAAGTTTACTACCACCTGGAGCAAGGTGGGAAACACTATAAAAATTATTCCGGATGTGGAAACGCGATTAACGGCAATCACCCCGTAGTCCGGGAGATGATCTTTCATTGTCTGCGTTATTGGACCTGTAACTATCACATCGATGGTTTCCGGTTTGATCTCGCATCAATCTTAAGCCGTGACAGGAGCGGAAACCTTGTTCCAAGCCCTCCATTGGTCGAAGCCATCGCAGAAGATCCGCTGTTGGCAGACACGAAGCTTATTGCAGAGGCCTGGGACGCTGCGGGAGCCTATCAGGTCGGATCGTTTTCACACATGCGCTGGGCAGAATGGAATGGTCGCTACCGGGATGACGTGCGCCGCTTCTGGCGCGGCGATGTTCCGACACTGGGAGATTATGCAACACGTCTCTCCGGTTCAAGTGACCTTTACCAGAAAACGGGCCGCGAGCCATTTCATGGCGTGAACTTTATTACTGCGCATGATGGGTTTTCTTTGAATGATCTGGTGAGTTATGAACACAAGCATAACTATGCCAATCATGAAGACAATCAGGACGGGGAAAACAACAACCTCAGTATGAATTTCGGCGTAGAAGGTCCCACTGATGACCCGGCCATTAACGGTATGCGCGAACGTCAGATCAAGAACCATCTGGCAACGCTCTTTTTGAGTCAGGGCGTTCCGATGTTACTTTCTGGAGATGAATGTCGCAGGACGCAGCGAGGAAATAATAATACGTATTGCCAGGATAATTCCATTTCCTGGTTTGACTGGTCGCTGGTTGATAAAAACAGTGGTTTGTATCGGTTTTGTAAAGAACTGATTCATTTTCGACTTTGCGAACCCACGTTAAGGCAGAGGAACTTCCTCACCGGACAATTGGATGGAGTTGAAAAACTTCCGGATGTCAGTTGGTTTAATGTACAAGGTCATTCTGTAGATTGGGAACATGACACACACTGTCTCCTATGTATTCTGGGAGCAAGGCACACATCTCGGCGAGTCAGGGATGGTTCTGATCTGATGATTCTAATCAATTCTTCTCCTGATGCGCAGGCATTTGAGTTACCGTTCGGGATCAAGCCGAAAGAATGGCATTTGACCGTCGATACCTCTGCCCGGTCACCACTGGATATTTTTCCGAAGCGGGATGGTACGACCTTGTATCCGAGAGTGGCTGTGTTACCTGCACGTTCACTGCGTTGTTATGTACGCCGCTCTTCGCGCCGTTAAGAGTTCTTCTCAGATTAACTGCATGATAGTAATGAGTATTCCCAATGGAATGCACCAGTACGCAAAATACTGCAGTTTTCCTTTCTCAAGCCAGCGAACCAATAACCAGAGCGCAGCCAGTCCTACGATCGCTGAAACGACCATTCCGACAGCGAGCAGGCTCAGGGGAGTGCTCATATGTGGGTTCGAGAGTATTTCTGCCGTTTCAAGAATGGTCGCGCCAGTGATTGCTGGAATCGCCAGTAAAAACGAAAAGGTCGCCGCTGATTGTCTGGACAATCCTGTAAGCAGGCCTGTCACGATCGTACTGCCACTGCGCGATATACCAGGTAAAATGGCGATTGCTTGCGCGAAGCCAATGATGAGCGCCTGCTTGTAAGTGATCTCTGTGTAGCTCTTTTCTTTTTGAGGAATCCGGGGAATCATGAGCAGGAAGAGGCCTGTAATCGGTAACATGCAGCCCGCAAGCAAAGTGCTTTCCAGCATAGGCTCGGCATATTTTTTCGCTGCTAATCCAATCACGACCACCGGTAGCGTTCCGACAATCAACAGCGGTATGACCCTGAAGTCCTGACTGATTAGTCGGTAGATGGTTCTTCTGTAGAAGATGAGTATTGAGATCAAAGTGCCCGCATGCAGAACAATATTCACGTCTGTCTGGTCTGCCTGGATATCGAGCAGGCTTTCTGCAATCACCAGATGTCCGGAAGAACTGATCGGAAGAAACTCACTGATTCCCTGAATGATCGACAGCAGAATCATTTTTAACCAGGTCATTGTGATGTCTTTTCCGACGAAACAGATGGGGAATCAGAAGGATTGGTAAGTTTTCGAAATCCAAAACGTTTGCTCTGGCTATTTCAGACGAAAAGGGGGCCAGAGAGAAATAATGTGATAAATGTAATTCTGGAAACAATTTATGGCACTATGTCTTGTTTAGGCACGTTAAGGGAACATGTGCGAATTTTCAAAAGACTCTATAACGCGGAATTGCAATCTTGTCAATTTGAGTCGAGTTTGACGGTTGTATGAGTCAGGGTGAGTCGCTATTGTATCTGGCGAATGTAAATCAGATTCCGAAGTACTATTTAGATTGTAACAGGCCACAATTCAATGAATACACTGATACCTGCAACAATGCTTCTGTCACTTTCATTGGCACCAATGAAAACAGTAGAAGTGCCTGCTCTCCCAGAGAATGTTGTGAAATTGTTCAAAATGGAGCAAGATGTTTCTCGACATCAAATACTCTTTTTTACTGCCAGTTGGTGTCCTGCCTGTGTTCAGATGAAATCAGCAGAGTTTCCTGCTTTAAGACAAAAAAACTGGAAGATTGGATCAGAAAAGTCGAGCCATATTCGTTTGGTTGACGTAGATCAGAATCAGGAACTGAGCGATAAATACAAAATTGAATCTTTGCCGACACTGGTCTTGGTTATCGATGGAAAAGAAGTCAGTCGATCAGGGTCAGTAAGTGCCTATCGCATCGCTGAGATGTTTTATAACCGCAAGTAATTTATTGCGAAGTCAGGTGCGGAGTTTTTGAATCAGCATCTGTTACCGGGTCTGTTACTTTCCAGGCACCCAGAATGTTGGATGTAGCGACTTCATTCCTCAGTTGGTGTACTTCACCACCCATACGTTCCAGTGAATGTTGCATCGCATGCGCTTGCTGGCACGTTTGTTCCAGCTGAGGGAACAATCCCTGCGATAGTTTTGCATTCGCTAGATCGTCTGACAGTTGGTTGATTTCCAGCCCCAGTCCCCGCTTCAATTTTCTGGTAAACATCATTACCAGAAAACCAGTCCAGATCAGGAATATCACGCCAGCCGTTACATAAAAATCAATGGCGAGAATATTGTTTTCGTCCAGAAACGAATCGTAAAAGAAATTTTTTCCAATACGAATCAGGGCGTAAACCACCAGAGAGAGAAAGAGGGTTTCATACACTGCGCGGGTGAACCACCCGGAGTTCTTACGGGTCAGTTTTGCAATAATGGCATCAATTTTCGAGCCGGCATCATACAGGAATTGTTCTTCGAAATAAGCGGCTTCTGTTTGAAGCTTGTCCAGAGAGCCGGCATGCTGAACTGGCTGTGATTCCAGACCTGCAGCTTGTGCATAGCCGTCGATTAATAATTGTGATTCGCGCAGTTTGTTATCATCTAGTCCGAAGGAACCGATCCGGTTTAATCGATTTTCGGTTGCCTGTTCCTTTTGTCGGTTACCAATCCAGCGGGCACCCTGCAGCGCACCGATGAGCGCGACTTGTGCAGAATTTCGAGCCCGAAATAAACTGGCTGACGCGATAAAGTTACCTAAGCCGTTATAAACTCGGAGCATTGTGGAAAAAGGGCTCAATCCCCAAGTGTCGGAAACGCAGGAGAGGAGTCGTCTTTCCCAGAGATTTCGGCTGGTGAGTAATTCAGTTCTGAGTTCCTGCGACATCTGTCTGGTGAGGGAAACGTGTTGTTGTTTCAGGAACGATTCCAGTTCCCGTATGGCTGGTAAATTGATATTGATTTTATCAGAACAATGATTAATAGCGTTCTGAATTAATTCCAGGAGATTTGCCCGCCGTACCTGCAGGCGTTCTGATTTTCCAAGTTGTGTGCTCAGGATATTTTGTAAACTGGCAAAGTCTTTTTGTAGTGGTCGATCTGCCAGTTGGTCTTCCAGCGCTCGAACGGAATCTACAAAATAAATTTCTGGTACATCGAACTGTTGTGAAAGTTGTTGTTTCCAATCTGTCCGAATGTCTTCATCCAGCCCGGCATGGGTCTGTACAAAGATGAGACGTCGGCCAATGGCGGCTTCCTTCAATTCTTCTGCCACGCGCGCCGAGCGATATTTTTGCTGCGTTGATGTGTAGAGCAGGATATCACACAGTGGAATAATGTATTGCAGTCGCGTTAAATTACTACTTTGATCGTTAGTTTCAGAAGTGTCAGGGTCAGGGCAGTCAATGAGAATGATGTTTCGAAGTTGATCGAGTTCTTTTTGTTCCACTTGAAATTGACTTAAGTCTAGTCCTAAACGATCGAGATCTGTATCGGGATGCGCGATTAAAACCGGATCTGTCGTCGTCGGACGTTGTCTGCCTGATGGCGAGCAGTAAGAACCAATCAAGGCATTAACCAAACTGCTTTTACCTGTGCCTGTTCCGCCAAAGGTGGCAATGACCAGAGGTGACTGCAATCGCACACGCAACGTATCGAGTCGAGGGAGCAATTGATGAATCACGGCCTGGCATTGTTGCGCTGTTTTCCAATCGGTTTTCTGTTCACTCCATGATTGGAGCTGGTGGATTAAACGATCCACTGCTGCCAGCATTTCGATTTGTGCTATTTCCGATGTAGGCATGACAGATTCAATTCCTGTTTAAGATTCTGGTTTCCATCACTAAGACACGGTATCAATTTTAAGTAATATTTATCAACCACTAATAAAACGCGACCAATATCAGATCGAGATATGAAGTTCGTTTAACTGTTGTTCCAGTTCAGAAACAGAATTCTGAACTGCCTGATAATATTGTGAGTTCGGAAGTTCGACGGCTGATTTCAGTTCTTCGGGAAGTGATTTTAACAAATGTTTTCGAATCGCTGTCGCCAACCATTCCGTTCGTTTTTGGGCGAAGACTGCGTGAAATCTTCTGAACTTTGCTTCGAGAAATCCAACACCAGTCGCGGTCGTACTGCTGACGGCAGTTTCCCCTACCGTTGTCGTGGCGGCACCTCCGGCAACATCCCCGGCGACATTAACAACTGACTGAATCATTGTGTCGGTGACGAGTTGAGAGCCGGCATGGCCGACTGCGCCAAAGCCTACAAAAAACAGGCCGACACTTAATGCCGGACGAGCCACCGCAGCAATTCTGTCTAACTGCTTCATGAACGTGTAATACTGTGGGCTTTCAGTTCTGAAGAACGTCATTTCACTATCGACTAATTGTTCCAGTTGTGCAGTGAAATCAATCTCTGCATGCTCCTCGTGTAGTGTTTTTAGCAGTGCTTCACGAGAGGTGCCATTCAATAACGTTTTCAGTCGATTCGTTAATAGCTCATTGCCAAGTTCACTAACCAGAGTAAGTCGATCATAAATTCCTTCAACCGTTTGTAATACGACTGACCATTCCTGTTCACGGTAGAGCTCCATGGGCGGGCGTTTTTCCTCCGCAGCCAGAGAATGGATATAGCGAACAGGCCAGAGAACTCCCCGCCCCAGTGTGTTGTAAAAACCATGGATCTGAGCTGACCAGCCTTCTCTTTGAGATTGCCACCAATTACGAACAGCGTCTACGATCACCGAATTCGAAACTAAAGGCCAGTTGTCAATTTCGGCCAGTTCCTGTTCGGAGAGTAATTCTGAAGCAGAGCGAAATTCATGACTGCGACTTTTAATTTCCCGGAGGTAAGCGGGAACGCCTGTGTTTTGTTGTACGAGATATTTTAAAGCGCCTTTGAGGGTCTGGACTTTGATCTCGCCAAAATGCAGTTGCGATATGACATTCATCAAATTGGCGGAAGTGTCTGTGTCAGCAGTATCCAGATCTGTCTCTGGTATTGAATGTGAGGGGGTCGGTTCAAATGTGCGGGGGTAGAAGGGGAGTTGCAAGCTGGTGGCAGCTTGCCGATCATTGGGAGCAATGAACACCAACTCGGGATGTACCCCGGTTTCCTGGCAGAAGGTGTTTAACCAGAGTCGCCAGTAGTTTTCATCGTCAGGCAATTGACATTGATTAAAGATGGTGATGATGACTTTCTCTTCACGTGCTGCTTCACGGAAAAACTTTTTTACTGCTGCGTCATTATATTTTTGTTGTGTCAATACAGTGACCAGAACATCCGCGCTCTGCCTGATACGTTCTGCACGTTCCCAGTTGACTTCCGCATCGCTGTCGATATCGGGCGTATCCAGGACGAGTAAATTCGGCGCCAGACTCTCACTGTTTTTCCAGAAGAGCAGGTGTTGTTCATCCTCGATCAGTGGATCTTCGGGAGCAGACCAGGGTGTCAGCTTGAAGCCTTGGAAAATTTTTTCCAAGTCATGTTTTTGTTCAAAATTTTGAGGTACCAGGCAAACGGGATGTTTTGTCTGAGATGCCAGAGGGCTGATAGCGCTGGTTTGTTGATTGACTAAATGATTGAAGATGACACTTTTCCCAATATTCGTACCGCCGACGACGCCGACAACCAGATAAACATTGTCCGAGAGTTGGGGGATCAATTTTCGTTGTAATATTTCAAACCATTCTCGCCCCGCTAATCCAGTAAGGTCGAGTTGTTTCGTTTCCCCTTCGAGCGCAAGGAGATTCTCGCTCAATTGGTGAATGGTATTCGAAAAATTGTGAAGAATTGATGGCATGGGATTGATTAGTCTGTGTCCAGGTTTACTGTAGCGTCTCCAAGGTCATTTGAAACGAGTATCATAGAATGAAAGGAGCTATGGTTATATGGGATACGCTCTAGATCAAAAGTGAAACGAAAGCTACTAATAAATTCGTTATCTGTTGTGAGTTCTTAGGGTGAATCTATGAAATTCGAGTATATCGATTCAAAGCACTCAGGATGAGCCCAATTGCCTGAGTCACAGGGTTCAAATTCGATCCAATTCTCTGAATTAACGGTCGCAAGGTTTGACGGGCACAAATAACTCCGATACTATCCAAGCACTTGCACACCCGCGTGTATTTGTCTCGGGTTGCGCTTGTAGAATTATATTGATTCTGTTAGACGCCTTTGATAGATAAGTCTATTGATTGTAATTACTTAAGAACGTGGCCCCTGGAAGGTCATGTGCCCTTTCACGACGAGGAGTGTGGAAATGTCAGATTTAGTAGTTAAAGAGATTCTTGAAGCGGGTGTTCACTACGGCCATAAGACGAGCCGCTGGAACCCGAAAATGCGTCCCTATATTTACGGACGTCGTAATCAAATTCATATCATCGATTTAAAAGAGACCGTGCGTGGAATCATTCGCGGGAAGCGTTATCTGGAACGCGTGGCTTCGCAGGGAAGTCTGATCTTGTTTGTCGGAACAAAGAAGCAGGCGCAAGGCCCGATCAAAGAAGCTGCGACTGCCAGCGGTATGCCTTATGTAACCGAACGCTGGTTGGGTGGCGCATTGACCAACTTTCGCACAGTGCGTGGTCGCTTGAAACGTCTGGAAGAATTGGAAGCGTTGGACGAAACAGGTGAGATTCAGGCTTACTCTAAAAAGATGCAGTCTACGCTGCTTCGTGAAAAACGCAAAGTGTTTCGTAATCTGAACGGGATTCGTTCCATGAACCGCCTGCCGGAGGCATTAGTGGTTGTTGATCCGACCAAGGAAAAAAATGCCGTCCATGAAGCACACATACTGGGAATCAAGGTTGTCGGGTTAATCGATACCGATTCTGACCCTGATGAAGTCGACCTCCCCATTCCTGGCAATGACGACAGTATCCGTTCGATTCGCCTGGTAATGAATCAGTTGGCAGCTGCCATCCTTCAAGGAAAGGGTGATCTGCCTGATACTGGTAAAAAGGATGAGGGTGAATCCGGTGATGATGAACATAAACCCGTTCCTTCACTGTAAGAGAATCGCTTTCGTTAATGGTGATGTTGAAATTTGCCAGATGTTTTAAAACATTTTGCAGCTTCACATTTAAATTAAACAATCGAGTCAGGTTATCATTTTAAAGCAATTTTTAAATGAAGAATTGCTTTCAAAAGGAGATTACAGAGATGGCTGAAATCACAGCAGCAGCCGTGAAAGCATTACGAGAAATGACAGATTTGCCTATGATGGCTTGTAAGAAAGCCTTGCAGGCAGCAGACGGTGATCAGGAAAAAGCAATTGAGATCCTGCGAGAAGAGGCAGGTAAAATTCAATTGAAGCGCAGTGCCAATGATACGACTGAAGGACGCATTACCATTCTTTCGAGTGAAGATGGTTCTCAGACAGTCATGTTGGAAGTGGTTTGTGAGTCGGCTCCTGTTGCCAGCGGAGAAGATTTAGTCAATTTTTCGAATGCATGCGCAGCACAGCTTCTTGCGAATCCTGAAGTCAATACTGTGGAAGAACTGTTAACACTACCTTCTCAGCAATCACCTGGTAAAACCATCAATGATGATTTCATGGATATGCTGAATAAAATCCGTGAAAAAATTGTGGTTTCAAAAATTGCACGTTCAGAAGGTCCTACGGGTGGCTACGTGCATCACGACGGTAAAACCGGTGTTTTGTTTCAGGCTTCCGGCGAGACAGCAGATGCTGAATTACTGCGAGGAGTCGCCATGCATATTGCTGCTCTGAAACCGGCGGTGGTTAATGAAGGAGGTCTTGATTCTGCTGTGGTTCAGGAAGAACGAGATCGTCTGGTCGCTGAAGCAAAATCGACCGGTAAACCAGATAACATCATTGATAAAATCGTTGATGGTCGTATGAAAACATTTTTTACAGAACAAGGGGTTCTGGTGTATCAACCTTATGCTGTTGATGATTCTAAAACCATAAGCCAGGCATTGGCTGAAAAAGGGCTGGAAGCAGTTTCGTTTTCACGCTGGTCCATTGGCGACTAATAAATTGAAAATAGAGACGCATGTGTGCGGAACGTACACGTGCGTTTTTTATATTCCTGATGATGAAACTGATTTAGTGTAAACAATAATTTTCTGACAATGAGGATTCCACGGATGACTGAATCTCCCGCACCACTTCTCAAGCCTGCTTATAAGCGTGTTCTGCTCAAGTTGAGTGGCGAAGTCTTCTGCCGTGATGGAGAAGGTGGAATCAGCATGTCTGAGCTGGAAACGATCTCTGACCAGATAAAAAGGCTTGTCGATTCAGGAGTTCAACTAGCGATAGTCTGTGGTGGTGGAAACATACTGCGAGGCAAACAGTTTTCTTCTTCGAGTGTCTCGATCAATCCTGCGACTGCACATTATATGGGCATGCTGGCAACAGTGATCAATGGTCTGGCGTTACAGGATTCACTGGAAAAGGCAGGCGTGGCAACACGGTTGCAGACAGCGATTCGTATGGAAGGGGTTGCCGAACCTTTTATCCGAAGACGTTGTATTCGCCATCTGGAGAAGGGGCGTGTTGTGATTCTGGCAGCCGGTACTGGTAGTCCGTTTGTGACAACAGATACTGCTGCTGCATTACGTTCTCGAGAGATTGACGCCGATATCCTGCTAAAAGCGACAAAAGTAGATGGGATTTACTCTGATGATCCTGAGAAGAATCCGCACGCAGTTCGTTTTTCAGAAATCAGTTATCAGGATGTCTTGCACAAGAATTTGCAGGTAATGGATGCACAGGCTTTACATCACTGCATGGAACATGGCATTCCAATTCTGGTATTCAACTTTCGTAAAGTAGGCAACATTGAAAAAGCAGTGTCCGGAGAAAATATCGGGACGCGCGTGTTGCCCACCGTTGAGTCTCAGCCGGAAGATTAGCAGAGGCTGTTTATTTCTTGCGTAAGATAAACACGACGTCTTCCGTTTCTGCATCGAGCTCAATCGTGAAGTCCATTTCATACATGAAGTCGTACAATTCGACCAGTTCCAGATCTGGTACATTCGCCAGTAACGCCTCAAATTGTGGGGCCGTATAGGTTCTATAGTCCATCGTATCAAACAGTTTGAATTGTCGAGTGGGTGTATAAACATCAAACGTCATTTCGAGATGTTCATTTCGCTTCTCCAGATCTGTCCAGATGGATTGCATATGCGAGTTGATTGACAGGTTACCTCTGCGTGCAGACCAGCTTTCACTTTGCATGGGTTCGCATTCGGTAGGCGTCAGATGCAGTCCCAGAATATAGAGCCCCCCCGGTGCGAGTGCGTCGGCGACACATTTTAAATGATTTTCTGCAGCCGTTTCCGTGGGCAGATGTCGAAAACTGTTAATTGTATTAAATGCGGCATCAACTGGTTTTTTGAGTTTGAAGTCTGACATGTCTCCGCGGACTGCAGAGCGTGGAAAACCGGACCGTTCCAGGCGATCGTTACAGTATTTGATGGCATGTTCATTCAAGTCATTGCCGGCAACCCTGTAGCCAGCCTGTGCCATTTTAATCAGTAACCGTCCCGTACCGCAGGCCGGTTCGAAAACACTGGTGACTTTTCTGGAAGCGTGTATTTCAAAACAATTTTGCAAGAAGTCAAATTCCGCCTTCCAGTCATCCCCGAAAATCAAGTCGTAGTATTTCGGGTAGTCGTAGAGGTGCCCTTTGATCGTTTCCATGGTTCTTTCTCACTCATGCATGTCATATTATTATTGCGAAGTTGCGTGGGCTATTTGAATCAACAGCATTCAATTGTCAATAATTACATTTGAGCTGGTTTGGGATGTGTAGATTGGACTGTCAAAAAAACGCCTTCAACAGACGTTATAGACTGCTGAAGGCTGATGTTCAACTGGAGAAGGACTCATAAATCGATTCAATGGCTTAGTGGTTTGAACTTGTTGATTCGGCTCGCAACGCAAGATCATTTGTACCATGAATGAAGTCTATAGAGGGGTCTTTGCTAATGCCAATATAAACGGAAATGGAATAGCTTTTGAAGAAACCGTGCCACGTATACTGTTTCATTTCTTTGCACATATGAATGTATTTGTCGGCGGGACGAGTCTGTATATTGGGAGAGCCAACGATGAATGGTTTTATATCTGAGATACGCAGGTCTTGATTGATTTTCAGTTTCTCTATTTGAGCAAGCTGCAGACCGACTTCTGTTTCTCTGGCATAAGTATGAGCATAAAAATCGACCAGTGCCAGACAGAATATGATTATTCCTGCAGACCAGAGAATTGTCTGAATGACGAACTGATAATTGTTGAGGTCGAAAGCTACTTCTTTTCCTGGGTAGAGGATACGTGCATCAGGAGCATTAATGGGAATGCTGGACATATTTGAGCCTTTCTGAAAGTCCTGCTTAAGGTGGGTGCAGGCATGGGGTGGGAAATTAAGGCGTCTAAATGAATGCTTAAATTGGAACAGTTAAATTGTGGTTGAGTTTATCTCCTGTTGATAAAATTCATGTGTTAATCAAGTTAATCTTTCGTTTTGAATTAGCAATTGATGTGAGGACTTCTATTTTGGTCACAACGTATTTCCATGTTATGAGAATGTGCTGTTACCTGGCAAGTCATATTTAGGGAATTGCATATGATTGTGGACAAAAGGTCACGTTCCTGTTTCATTCGAGATCTTTCTCATTGAAATCAGGGTCTTTGACGATGAATTGATCCAGATCAAAATTACCTTTCAACTCAGCATCCATTAATTGAAGGCGTGTTTCGATCTTATGTAATCGCGCTTCCAGGGCAGGGTGGAACAATGATTGATCTGGTTTTGCAATACTGCGCGGGACATCTGGGTAGCCCAATTGTCTCTGAAGGGCAGCAAACATATAGAGCGGATCACGATCATGATTTGCCTTGGCAATCCGTCCGTCCTGCGCACTGAATAGAATAGGGTATTGAGGTGTAAAATCTTCTTTCCCTGGAATCCTTTGTTGTTCATCAACAAAATGTTGAGAGCGAAAATATAGCAAGTCAGCAAAGTCAACCGATCCCAGTTGGATCTTGAGTTTTCGAATCCATGCCGACCAGTCATCGTTGTATAAAGTATCTTTCGAAATCACATCCAGTCCATTGTGATAACCTAATCGATTTCGTGCTATACACTCAAACTGATAAATAAAGAGCCCCGCGCTGGTAGGAGTTTCGGAACGGTATTCTGCTTCGCGTTCCAGAATCTTCAAGCCCATTTTCTGGTCAAATTTTGATTTATCATCTTCCGCATTTTTCAAAATGAAAGTCTGGAACGGTGTGAAATAATGAGAGAGTTTTTCCATTCCATCCGAAATTCGGCCCGTTAACAGTATCTCTGCTTTCAGGAAGTCGATCGCCATAGGCAACTTTGTCGTGGCAAGAATTTCCTCGTAGATTGTTGCGAGAATGACTTGCGAAGGAATATCATCTTCCAGACGTTCACGATAATTCCGAAAGAAATAGGCCTGTTCAATATATTCTTCGCGATCCAGGGGCAACTGTTTCATTGAATCTCGTTTAAAATTATGAGTACTAAATTCAGAAATAAATATCTTTGAAACAATTATACGGTATTCCTGTCAGAAACCATTCAAAAAGATCCAGGAATTTGGTTTCGGTCCGCGCTGTCAAGAAATGACTGCAAGATAATCTGGGCCGCCAGTTTATCAAGATACGCCTTTCGCTTATTGCGGTTGATATTGAGATTCACCAGAAATTCTTCGGCACTGGCGGACGAATATCTTTCATCCCAAAAGCGAACAGGGATTTGTGCGAATTGACTGACCCAGTTTCCAAATTGACGCGCTTCTTTGGCTTTCTGTCCTTCATCACCACTCATATGGACGGGGAGGCCAACAACGAGCCCTTTGCACTGATACTCGTTGATGATTTTCGTGAGGTGGTTTTGGTCCTGTGTTTCTGTTTGCCGAGTGTAGTTTTCCAGTGGACTGGAAATATTTTGTTCAAACGTGGAGATGGCAATTCCGACTCGTTTTGTTCCATAGTCGAGTCCCAGCAGGCGACCTTCGTCAGGAAAATCCGCGTTAAATGGCTGACTGACTTCAGAGGAATCGCTCATAGCCACGTTCCTTTATCAGAGTTACCAGTTTTTTAATGGCGGCTTCATCATCTTTGGGGACAATCAATGTCGCATCGGGTGTATGCACAATTAAGCAATTTTCGACACCAAATGTGGCGATCAGGTGATCGTCTGTGGTACGAATAATATTGTTTGATGTTTCTAACCCACAATGGGCTCCCAGAATGGTATTACCATCGGCATCGATGGGATAATATTTCTGCAATTGATTCCAGTTTCCCACATCATCCCATTCAAAATCGGCTTGAATCACAGCAAGGTTGTCTTTGGATTTTTCCAGGATCGCGTAATCAATCGACTCCGATTTCATTTCGGGGAACGATTGTTTCAGGACTTCATCGTATTGCGGAGTCCCAATCCCATCGGAAATCTGCATCAGGTATTTGTAAATTTCAGGTTCCCAGCGGGAAAAAGCACTAAGTATCGTGCGTACTTTCCAGACAAAGATGCCACAATTCCAGAGGTAGTTTCCATCGTCAAGATATTGCTGTGCTGTTTTGGAATCGGGTTTTTCTTTAAATTCCTGAACCTGGAAGCAGTTTGAATGTGACGCATTTAAAGTTTGACCACACTGGATATATCCAAATCCTGTTGCAGGGCGGGTAGGAGGAACACCAATCAAAGCCAGTGTGTCCGGTTTTTCTTCAATGAGCGTTGTCGCTTGATTGATAGTATTGACGAAACCGGAATCCGGTCGAATGACGTGATCGGAAGAAGCGACCAGCATGATCGCTTCTGGGTCCTGTTTTGATAAGTGAACCGCCGCCAACCCAATGCAGGGAGCAGTATTTCTTGGTGCAGGTTCGATTAAGATCTGATCGTCAGGGATGTGAGGGAGTTGGTTCCGTATTTCCTCAGCCAGAGCCTTGTTCGTGACAACCCATACCGGATGATTGTCTGCAAGTTGACTGCAGCGTTCGGCAGTCGCTTGAATCATCGTGCGATCTCCTACCAGTTTCAGCAATTGCTTGGGCATCGCGTTGCGACTTTGAGGCCAGAACCGCGTACCGCTGCCACCCGCCATGACAACAGTGTGAAGCATAAGATTTTTTCTCCAACCTTGAATTGAGAGTTACCTGAGAGGATAAGTTTAAGTGTTTTGAGTTCAGAGAGGTGATTATCTATTCTCCCAGATAGATGGGGCTATTTAAATTTATATCTGGCGATATTTTCGTTTTTAATTCGCATTCATCTAGCGCGATCAGAGGACTGATTTCTACAGCAGTGCCTGACGGGATCTCAAAGCCGCAGGCCTGTAACCACTGAGAATAAATCTGACAGAGTGCTGTGTGTACGGTTTGAGGTGAATCAGGACCATCTGCATTTTTAAGAGGATTGAATTCCCGGAAGCGGTCAATTTCGTAAACAAGAACCGTTTTCGCGACAGGCAGGACATCGAATATAAAACGTTCAAATTTAATCGCATTCGGTTCAGTGGGTGAAACCTGAGTCCCGACAGAATCAAGAAAGGGAACTTTTTTCTTTGCCTGATGAAAGGGAAGGAGATCGTCATTACTGGCGATTTTTTCCAGGAAGGAACGATTGAAAATGTGGATGGCGGTGCTGCCTGCCCAGTGCAATAAATCACCTGCCTGATCTACCTGCTCTGAAATATGTACCGGGAGGTCACTGTATTCGATGATTTGTGTTTGATTATCGACATCACAGACGATGCCCATTTTTTCATCCGGCGTTCGTTTGGAAACCACTTTGACAGAAACTTCCGCCTGATGCTGTAAGTGATATCCAAGAAATTCGGGGTCGCAGACGATGGCTGTAGGATTATCGACCTGATGGTAGTATAGATATTCAATACCTTTTTTCTGCATGACCTCAAACAGACCAGAATTTTTGAGGGCTTTGAGCGTACCTCCATGACCGTCCGGGCTGACTGCAATTCGGTGTTGTTCTTCTAATAAAATTTGGCCAGAGTGGGCATCGACGGCTGGCATGGTTCCCTGTTTAAAGAAGTACAGCTGATCTGTCTGCAGACCAAAATTCTGATGCTGTTTAAAATAAGCAATGGTTTCGTCATGAGTGGCATCACTGGTCATGATGAAATAACAAATCGGATTGCCTGCGATACGAGACCGGGCAATCAGTTGTTCCACCAGCATCTGGAATAATGAAGTCTGTTTGACAGGACCTGCAGGATACATGCCTTTGGGATGCTGGAAACCCAGTCTGGAGCCCTGGCCGCCTGCAACTAGGATCGCGCCGACTTTTCCTTCCGCGAGTAATTGATTACCTGCTTGAATTGTCTGGGCAGACTCTGTCTTGGGTTTTGCTCGATCCTTGAGACGGATGACGTTAACAGGGCATGTGGCCCGTTCTGCTTTCTCTGCAGGTGATTCTTCTGCTTTACTGGAATACTCTGGCGAATAAAGGCGCTGGATTTGAGCAAAGTTGATTAATCGAATTTGTGACGTCAATTCATCCTGCTGTTGTTCATTCAAACTCTCCCACCATTGAACCAGATGAGTTTGATGAAATTGTGTTAAGGTTTCTAAAAGATCCTTCGGAAAGGATTTTGAGATAGTCATTTTGCTTGATTCCGTCGTAGTTTCGTTTATGTTTTTTTGTCTCAATCACATGTGGGATGTAGTGCTTTACTCACACATCCATGATGCGCCTGGGATGTTGTCGCTGCGAAATCAGCGAGATAGCCTCTGGTATGATTTACCTGATTCAAGGTCCATTTGTCTCGACGATTTTGTAATTCTACATCACTGATTTCGACTTGAATTGTTCCTTTCAGCAGGTCAAAAGAAACAGGGTCTCCGTCCTGAACGAGGCCTATAGGTCCGCCGACTGCTGCTTCGGGAGAACAATGCACACCGATGGCGCCATGTGAAACACCCGAAACACGTGTGTCAGAAATGAAGGCCACTTTTCCGTCCAGCTCGGGAACGGCCAGCGCCGCTGTCGCGACCAAAACTTCTGGCATTCCCGAGGCGACGGGACCCAGATTTCGTAAGACAATGATGTTTCCCGGTTTGATTTTTCCTGCTTCCACTGCATCTGCGACATCTTTCGCATCATCAAAGCAACAGGCAGTGCCGCTAAAATGGGATTCCTGCATGCTGGAAACTTTGAAGACAATCCCCCCCGGAGCGAGGTTGCCGAAACAGACTTGAATGTCGGCATAATCTTTATAAGGCTGGTCAAGTGGTGCAATTAAATCCTGGTCGCTGGCTACATCACCCACATCGGCCAGGTTTTCAGCCAGCGTTTTTCCTGTGACGGTCAAGCAACTGCCATCGATGATGCCCGCTTTCAACAGATGTTTTAGAAGTACAGGTGTGCCACCCAGTTTATGAAGATCAACCATCGTTTTTTTACCACGGGGAGCAAAGCTGCAGTAAACCGGGGTTTTGGTAAGGATTTTCTGGATGTCCTCTAACCGGAAATCGACTTTCGCTTCTCTGGCCAGTGCTAACAGGTGCAGGATGCCGTTGGTTGATCCACCGACTGCTGCAATGGTCGCAGCGGCGTTCTCGAAGGCTTTTCGCGTCAGAATATCGCGTGGCCGAATATTTTGCTTTAACAGGTTTTTCATTGCGGAGGCAACATTCAGACACTCTGTTTTTTTGGCTGCATCAATGGCTGGAGTGGAACTGCTGAAAGGCAGCATTAACCCGATTGCTTCCAACGCGATGCCCCAGGTGTTAAATGAAGCTGCAATCCCACATCCCCCCGGGCCGGGGCAGGCGGTTTTTAGAATCTGTTCTGCCTCGGATTGTTCCATTGCACCGACTGCTGCGGAGGCTTGTGAGTCATAAACATCCAGAATGGAAATGTCCTGCCCATTATGACAGCCGGGCATTATACTGCCGCCACTGACAATCAGCCCGGGATAATTCATCCGCGCTAGAGCCATTGCAAAACCAGGGCCATTTTTATCGCAATGATGGAGGCCAATGAGTGCATCATAAGAGTGTGCACTGACAACACATTCTGCACCATTTGCGATCATGTTTCGTGAAGGGAGGCTGGCATTTCCCCCTTCCTGTCCCTGTGTGATATTATCGCTGACTGCAGGAACCCCGAAAGGAAAGCCGATCATCTCAGCCGCTTTGCACCCCTGGGCAATGTCTTTTGCCAATTCATACGCGTGGACATTACAGAGATTTCCATCCAGTAGTGGAACACCGATGCCGATCTGAGCTTTATCGAAATCATCATCTGAAAAACCAAGGCCGTAATAAAAGGCAGTCACCCCCCGTTGCCAACCGTGCGTCAAATTTTGACTGTTCCAATTCAAAGCCTGTTCCATCTTGGTGTTCCTGGTAGAGAATTTTTCAAATCTGGTGTGGTGTGTCTGTTCTCTCTCACTCTAAACGGTCTGGTTCAGGAGTCCAAGTTATGTGCCATTTGAATTTAAAAACAGCAAAAGAGTCCTGAAGAAATACGGCACTTATTACTGATAATTTGATCTGAGGAATTGAAAAACCTTTTTCAGCGAACGATCACCTCTCCAGGACGAAATTATTCCGATCAGCACTCGGAAATTACTAAAAAATGATCGAATTGTGAGCAATCTGATTGAGTAGAATGATTGTATGTTATTTGTTCATAATGGTTTGCGTTGAAATGATCGGCGAGTCTGTTACACTTGCTCATTCAGAGAGAGGAACGTAAACTGTGATTCTGAATCAGACATGTATTTCTATAAGCCGTTTTGCATCCTAATTTTAGGAATCGATTCCAGCAGACGAGGGTAACTTCTCATTGGATATCGGGTAAAACGAAGCCATGCTTTCATAGTCGATCATGACGGGCGGGGTTTACTGCCAGCATTCCGTGAGATCGACAAAGTTTTCAGGTAACAAAGAAGCTGAGAAAAATGAAAAAAGACATCCATCCAGATTATCATCCTGTTGTATTTAAGGATTCTTCAACAGGTGATTCATTTATGATTCAATCTACGGCTACTTCCAAGTCAACAGTCGAATGGGAAGATGGTAATACCTACCCACTGGTGACTGTGGAAATCAGCTCCAAATCGCATCCCTACTACACCGGTAAGATGAAATTTGTCGACAGTGCCGGGCGTGTTGAAAAGTTTCAGAAGAAATACAATTGGGACAAGCGAAACGCCGAAGAAGGAGACGCCAAGAAAGAAGGCGAGTAGCAACTTTACGAATATTTTTTATTGAGGCTCTGCGGATCTCCGTATGAGCCTCTTTTAGTGAACTGTGATGTCCTTCTGTTTTTTAAAGTCTGATACTGTTTTGAATATCCCGAGAAGGAACATCTCTGGAATGAAATCAGAACACTGTCTGACCTAGTCGTGGATTTGGGTAAATGAAGTTTCCTACCCTGCAAGCAAAGCTGGATCGTTTTGAAGAGTTGGAAAAACAACTTCAGGATCCAGAAGTTCTGACAAACAACACTAAGCTCGTTGAGGTCCAGCGTGAGTATGGCGGTCTCAACAAAGTCGCGCAGGAACTCCGAGTCTTTAATTCTCGTGAAGCAGATATTGAAGTAGCACGTGAGATGGTTGCTGAGGAAACAGATCCTGCTGCAAAAGAATATGCACAGAAGGAACTGGATGAGCTTTGTGAAGCGCATGAGCTTCAAACGAAAGAGCTCGAAGATATTGTTGTATCAGGTGACTCGATTACTCGCGGCGGTTTGATCATGGAAATTCGCGCGGGAGCAGGTGGTGACGAAGCTGCTTTATTCGCACGAGAATTATTTGACATGTATCAGCACTTTGTCGAGGCCCAGAAAGGCTGGAAGACCGAAGTTCTGAATCTGAATGCGACTGAATTGGGGGGAATCAAGGAGGTCACGTTCTCTATTGCCGGTGAAGGCGCGTTTCACCGTTTACAGTTTGAAAGTGGTGGGCATCGGGTTCAAAGAGTTCCCGAAACAGAAACGCAAGGCCGCGTACATACCAGCGCAGCAACGGTTGCCGTATTGCCGGAAGCAAGCGAAATTGAAGTTGATATCAAACCAGACGACATTCGCCTGGACACATTTCATGCCAGTGGACCAGGTGGGCAGAAAGTCAATAAGACTGAGAGTGCCGTTCGTATTACTCATCTGCCGACCGGAACCGTCGTTCAATGTCAGGATGAAAAAAGCCAACACAAAAATAAAGCCAAAGCGATGCGAGTGCTTCGCAGCCGCGTTCTGGAGCAAATGCAGCAGCAAGCAGCAGACGAGCGCGCCGATCAACGTCGGACATTGATCGGTTCGGGAGACCGCAGCCAGCGGATTCGCACCTATAACTTTCCACAAGGTCGTGTGACTGACCACCGCATCAACCTTTCACTTTATAAAATTGACCAGATTATGCAGGGAAGCCTGGATGAACTGGTTGAAGCCTTGTTACAGTTTGACCGTGAAGAACGCCTGCTGGGTGATAGCTCGAAAAAATAAGAGCAATTTCCTGCTGTTTCACTGTTGCCTGCTATTTCGATGGATCGTATCGTGAAAGAAAATCCACAATCACCGGAGAATACTTCACAGGATGCGACAGAGTCGTGGACGGTGCGACGTATTCTCGATTGGACGACGGCTCATTTAACCAAACATGGTAGTGATTCTCCTCGTCTGGATGCGGAAGTGCTTCTGGCGTTCGCGCGAAAATGCGAGCGAATACGTCTCTATACAAACTATGAAGACGAAGTCAGTTCAGTAGAACGTACGCTGATGCGCGAGCTGGTTCAACGACGAGCGAAATCAGAACCGGTTGCTTATCTTGTGGGTAACCGTGAATTTTTTGGTTTGGATTTTTATGTCGATCAAAATGTTCTGGTACCGCGACCGGATACAGAAACACTGGTGATGGAATTGGTCGATGTAGCGCAAAAAGAAGCCTCACCTTACATTCTTGATTTGTGTACGGGCAGCGGTTGTATAGCCATTGCTGCTGCCACCCATTGTCCGCACGCCTCATTTCTGGCAACTGATATCAGTACTGCTGCTTTGACGATCGCTCAAAAAAATGCAGAGACGAATGGGCAGTCGCAAAGAATTCGATTTCTGCAGAGTGATTATTTTGAGGGAATTTCTGAGGGTTCTGTATTTGATATCATTGTCAGTAATCCACCGTATATTTCCGAAGCTGAAATCGAGTCACTCGATGCTGATGTGAGCCGACATGAACCCCGTCTGGCATTAGCGGGAGGCACTGATGGGCTCGATTATTATCGGCGAATCATTCGGGAAGCGGATTCCTATTTGAAAGAAGGAGGCCTATTGCTATTGGAATTTTCTCCCGAGCAGGAATCCTCCTTAAAACAACTGTTCGATGCATCAGGAAAATATGCTGAGATCAGTGTGAAAGCAGATCTGGCAGGTCGTTCCCGGGTTATTATCGGCCAAAAACTGCCTATCTTAAAATAATCAGATTCTCTATACTCCCCAGATCGAAAAACAGCATTAACAACTTCAGGAGATCCAGGGATGGATATGTTGATCGTTCGCGGAGGCGAGCGACTTTCAGGTTGTGTTCCAGTGAGTGGTGCCAAGAACTCCGCATTGCCACTGATGGCAGCTGCATTAGCGTGCGAGGGCGAGACGGTCCTGCGTTCCATTCCCAATCTTGTGGATGTCTCAACTCAATCACAAGTGCTTGGCTCTCTGGGAATGCAGGTCGATCGCGATGACGCGGGCGCACTGCATCTGAAAACTGTTGACGAGACATCGTGCATCGCAGACTATGAACTTGTGAGGCGAATGCGCGCCAGCGTTTGTGTCCTTGGTCCATTATTAGCCAAACGTCGTATGGCTTGTGTATCGTTACCCGGTGGTTGCAATATCGGAGATCGACCGATTGATTTGCATCTGAAAGGTCTGGCTGCTTTAGGGGCACAAATTCGTGTCGAACGTGGATATGTTATTGCGCGTGCCGACCGCTTACGTGGCGCCAATATTTTTCTGGGAGGGGCATTTGGAAGTACCGTTACCGGAACCTGCAATGTGATGATCGCTGCGACATTGGCTCAAGGGACTACGACAATTGAATCGGCGGCCTGCGAACCAGAGGTGGTCGATGTAGGCAATTTTCTCAATGCTGCAGGCGCCAAGATCGAAGGGTTGGGAACTCCTTTTTTGAAAATCGAAGGTGTCGATCAACTACAGGGGGTAGAACATGAGGTCATTCCAGATCGAATTGAAGTGGCCACGTTAATGATTGCCGCTGCGATTACAGGTGGTGAGGTTCGGTTAAATCAGGTTCGTCCCGATCATATTACCGCGATCATTGAAAAACTGAGAGATATCGGAGTGCAGATCGAACTCGAATCCCCGGAGCAACCTGCCAGGAAACAGACGATTCTTGTGAAAGTGGTGCAGCCTCTCAAATCTGTCGATTGCATTGCCTTGCCCTATCCTGGGATTCCGACAGACGTTCAAGCCCAATTAATGTCATTGCTTGCCTGTGTTCCGGGCATCAGTATTGTGACTGACAAGGTCTTTCCTGATCGATTCATGCATGCATCAGAATTAGCACGGATGGGGGCCAGGATCCGACGCGAATCCGCGAGTGCCATTCTCAATGGAGTGACCCGGTTAAGTGGTGCGTGTGTGATGGCTTCCGATTTAAGGGCCAGCGCCGCTTTGGTATTAGCGGGTCTGGCTGCGGAAGGAGAGACCGTGATCCGTCGGATTTATCATCTGGACCGTGGTTACGAGAATTTAGAGGAGAAACTGATCTCATTGGGGGCCCAGGTTCAGCGGGTCAAAGACGAACCGAATAATATGCCGGAAAGTCTGAAGTTGACCGATGATGAGAGCCGTCCCAGTTACTCTGAGTTAATGGATGCCTTAACGGGACCACACTGGAATCAGAGTTCGAGCGTTGAGCCGACTGAGTCATCGAATCAGACTGAAGCAGGCTAAGCACTAGACTGATAAATCGATAATGCCTGGTGACTTCTTGCTTGTTTTTCCAGTGTAGCGACGACTCTCCAATTATTTTGTAGGTTTTTTGGCAAAATCCAGACAAATCAAATGTGATTCACTTCGGAGATAGATTTTTTTGTGAGCCAAAACCGGAGCGGCCCAGGCAGGATACTTGATTTGTGGAAATGAAGTACGACAAACTTCGCTGCACTGATTCGGATCAATTTTAAGAATGGCCAGTGTGCCACGCTCTCCCAGAACAATGAATTTATTATCAGCCATGATTGCAGAGCCACGTCCATAAAAAGGCCAGGGAGCTGTTTTACCAGAATCGATCCACTGATATTGTCCGGTTAATTGATTGGGTTTAACTTTTCCCACGACGGCTGCTGTTCCATCAGCCTCCCACATCACTTTTCCATCAGATAGTTTCAGGCAGCGCATCGTGGCTCCTCGCTCGTGTCGGCCGCTGAATCCGTAAAGGTAACCATCGTGATGAATAGTAGTTGACCAGTGAGTCAGCATGTTTGCAGGGTTGCGCCAGAGTTCCTGGTAAGACTTTCCATCTGAATTGACTTGTAATAAAGCAGAGCCGACCTGATAAGCGGCAGACAGAAATATTTTGTCCCCCACAACCACCGGTCGCGCCGCATTTACTGAATCATTAATGAGCGAACGAAACCAGTATTTGAAATTGACCGAACCATCCTGGGGGTTAAGTGAAACAAGCCCCTGCCTCATCAGGCAGAGCAAATGACGTTTACCATGTATGGTGACAGCGAGGGGGGAAGAGTAGCTGGAGATTTTTTCATTTCCACGCCATTTATAGTTTGGCATCCTTTCCCAGCCGGTTTCTGTTCCATTCCAGACGATTTTACCGACATTTTTCCAGAGCGTTTTTCCCGTCGTTGCATCAAAGGCCACCATGCCAGAGTTGGGTTTGCCTCCCACCATCACAATTAATTTGTCGCCTTCCAGAATGGGGGTTGAACCGACCCCAAAGAAACCGGGAGGGACGTCAAAGTCTTTCAAGCAGTCACGAAACCAGACCATGGTTCCTTCTTTAAGGTTGAGACAATACAGCTTTCCCTGGGCACCAAATGTATAACAGTATTTCTCAGTCAGAAGGGGAGAGCAGCGCGGACCGTTGTTATATCCATAGGGGTCTCGGAAATCTGAATCGTATTCGTATTTCCATATAAATTTTCCGGTATCTGCTTCCACGCATTCAATGACCTCTTTACCTTTTCGATTTCCATTCGGTCGGTGATGAATTACGAGTCGATTGCCCAGTATCGAGGGGGCACTGTAACCTGTTCCAATCTCTTTTTCCCACAACAAGGGAGGGCCTTCCTGAGGAAACTGGTCTATCAGATTTGTTTCAGTCGAGATTCCGGTATGGAAGGGGCCGAGAAAGTAAGGCCAGCTTCCTGATTTTTGATCAACAGACTGTGCGAACGCCGTTGCTTCAAGCTGGCCGCTCTGCGGAACTGGTAATGCCGTGCTCAGGGAAAGGAAGCTTGCCAGGAGCACTGTGAATAATAAATGAGTGTCAGAGCTCGAAATAGATTTGCCTGGATGATGCATAAGGTTAACCATTTGGAGGAAGGTGTTCAGGGAAGTTTGTAGACTTTATAAGTTTGATTTTGATAAATGGGTTTGATTGTTGTAAAGGGTCCGAGCCGTTTTACAAGCAAATGTGTGATGTTTGTTTTTTGTTTGAGTGTACTTAAGGCGCGGTCATCAAAGCCTTCATTATAGTATTCCTGTCCCCATTTTCGTAGGTATTTTAGACGTCGATTCCATTCTACAACTCCACTGGCATCCTGGGGACAGTCTTTAAAGGTGACGTATTCCGGTCTTTGTGCATACCATTTGAAGTCTGATTCATGCACGGGCGTTAAAAATAGGGCTGTTTGGGGAGAATGCAGATTCACCCAGTGACAGGCATCAATCCAGTCTTTTCGTTGCGCGGGAGACATTTTGTGGATTGGGGGAACCAGCCAGGCCGAATAGAGCACGGATGTAAAAAGCCCCAGGCTGAGTATGACGATGATTGCATTCTTAGATGATTCTGAGAATCGGTGCGGCTTTGCAACTGAATCTCGAGTGTCAAGGAATCGTTGATGAATCGAAATCAGAATCGAAACAGAGACGGCCAGAGGAAGCAAGGCGTCAAACAGACGAAACGGATAAAACTTTAAAAGTGACATCCGAAAAGCATATAAGGGCATTTCGCTGGCCGGGCGTGGTCCTGCTCCTAATAAGAGACCAATGCATGCCAAGCCGAAGGTTCCTGCGATAAAGAACAGAAAAAAACGATTGGCGAACGTAGGACTTTCATTTCGTCGTAAAAGCAACCAGATTCCCAGAAGCATCGCATATAGTAAATAACTACTGAAATGAAAGTCCATCGGATCAAGGTGATGTTTGATACGGTAGAAGACTTGAATATAGTTTGCTGCGAATTTGTCTTGTGCGTCACCTTGAATCAAGAGTTCCAGTGAAGGAATTAACCCGGGAAGGGCGCAGAGAATCAGTAGTCCACCTGCGGGAATTGCGGTTTTAATAAACTGGTGAAGCGTGATTTTATTGCGAGAGGATTTGTAAAGAAACCAGTGGCTGATAATCGCGAATCCTTCGCAAAGGATGGCCCAAATTCCCACGACGGGATGCGCGCTGATGGTCAGCCCTGCATAGATTGCAGAGCGATTCCAGTTCTGATCACATGCATTCGCCAGTGACAGAAAAAGAAAACTATAGGCAAATACTTTGGACTCTACGCCTCCGATAATCCATTCACCAGAAAAGTTTCCTATGGCCGCGATTCCGAGATAGATCCAGACAGAAATCAGAGGAGACCAGATTCCGGGAACCAAAACCCGGATGAGCCGAAACCAGCCGATTGCCAATAGTAGAAATCCAGTTAACCTTCCGAGAATCGCCGTATTGTGTAATGAAAGCCATTGTGTCACGCTGCCTATTGTCTGATAAAAAAAGGCATGCGCGTTGGAAGATTCCAGGAAAAAATCACCGGAACACCACTGTGGGGTCCAGAAATGTTTGGCTTTAGAAAGGTAGTGTGGTTCATTTGTTCCGGGAATGGGGAAGCGAAGAAACGAGTCAGCGGCAAAAGAACCGCCGATCAACAAAATGATAAGAATGGCTTGAGGCGTGATTTTAGAAGCTGTGGATTCAGGATTCACTGAACTTGAGCACCTTGTTAAGCCATAGAAGTAAACTGGAGAGAACGTCGTGGAAAAGTACGTTCTCGAAGCGGGTTATTTTTTTCTGGATTTCTTTTTCGCCGTTTTCTTTTTTGTCGTTTTCTTTTTTGCTGCTTTTGCGGCCGTTACTTTTTTGGCAGGTGATTTCTTAGCAGGGGCTTTTTTTGCAGCTTTCTTTTTTGCTGTCCCTTTTTTGGCTGTCTTTTTTTTGGTCGCGGCTTTCTTTTTCTTACCTTTTTTAGGAGTATCGCCAAAGATTTTATCGTAATTTTCCCAGAACTGTGGGGTAGTACCTGTACGAACAATGGGGCCACTCATATTTTCACTTCTCCGTTAAGTCTCTAAAATCAGCTGAAAAATCTTAAATGAAACACTCTTTAAAACAACGTCAAAAAGCCAGTATAACAATTGAAAATGGCAATGTCGTTTTCTGTGCGATGATTCTTTCGATCTATCCGGTAATTGTCAAGTCTCTTAACAGTGATCCGTCTGGAGCTTAGCGGGAAAAGATTTCCGTAATTCACTCCCTTTTTGACGAATCGTGTCCAGAAGTCGTATGAGGTGTGCTTTTGTGGTGAGTGGATTCATGACAGTGATACGAAAAGCCGCCTGTTCATCAAGTACAGAATGCACAATATAAAATTCTCCCGATTCAATGATGGTCCTTCTTAATTGAAAATGAAACAGGTTCTGTTGTTCCCTGTGTAATGTCTTCAACCAGTCAGGTTGGTAGCGAAAGACTACAATATTGCATTCCGGCTTGTGGAGCGGTTCAAAGTCAGTGGTTTGCAAAAGCAGGGAGTGGAACTCGCGGGCGGTTTCGAATGTGACATCCACCAGGTCAGCAAAGAGTTGTTTCCCAAACAGTGACCAGATTCCCCATAGAGTATAACTATTTGCGCGTTTGGTGCATTCAATGGTTCTTAATCCCAAATCATAGTCGGCAATTTCAGGAGCAGAAGGATCAAACAGATACGGAGCCTCTTGTTGGAATGCAGTAAATTGATGTGCTTTATTTTTAAAAAACAGAAATGCCGTCAGGGCAGGCATAAACATCATTTTATGAGCATCAAACACAACACTGTCTGCCCGATGCAGTCCTGCGATAAGATGTTGGTGCTGTTGAGAAAAACAGGCTGGTCCGCCATGAGCTGCATCAACATGTAGCCAGATTTGATATAATTCACATAAGTCTGCAATTTCATTCAACGGATCAAAGGCGCCAATGGGTGTGGCACAGGCACAGGCGATGACTGCAATAATCTTTTTATTTTGATTTCTGCACTTCAGAATCATGTCTTTTAATGCAAGCGGGTTCATTCTCCGTTTCTGGTCGAGTGGGACTTTCATAATATTTTCGGTGCCAATTCCCAGAATGCCCGCGGATCGCATCACACTGTAATGTGCGTCGCTGGAGACGAGGATTACTGGTGTCGAATTCAGTTGTGCCTGCGGTCCTGAAGTTCCGATTTCCGGGCATGCCAGATTACGTGCGGCTAAGATTCCAGTCAAGTTTGCCAGTGAGCCACCATGAGTGACGAGGCCTGAAAACTCGCCGGCTGTGAATCCAATTTCTTTTCCAATCAGTTCGATTAACGCTAGTTCTACCGCTGTTGCCCACGGACCCATCTCATAAACAGCCATCACCTGATTCGTGACAGACGTAATCGTGTCAAACAATCCGGCCAGGGGAATAGAGGCGGGAACCTGATGCCCGATGTAGCGGGGATTTTGTAAATTGTGGCCTTTGTCCAGGATCAATTGAACGAGTTCCTGGAATTTCTGAACCCGTTTTTGCAGAGGGGGTTCAGTCGAGTCTGTATTGAAGTTTTGATTCAACTCATGCAGAGCAGATTGAATATTATCAACGGGGTGATTCCAGTTTAAAACTTTACTTTCTTCATTCTCCATTGATCGCGCATGTGTTGTGAGTAACTCCGTTAAAGTCTGACCGGCGGCGGATAATAAGTCAGGAGAGTATGCGGCCTGAATTCTGGTTCGCGCGGATGCAAATTTGGAGTCTGTTATAACCATGGGCTGTTTCTATGAGCTCTAAAAGGATGTATCTACATTGCAGGTAAACGTGGATTCAATTCTCTCTTATTGTATCTGCATTGAAATTGCGGAAAACGTGTACGTGTGACTATATTGTGTCATGGCCTGATTCGGAGTCTTTTTTCAATTGAAAACTGATCTCGGAAATCTGTGGTAAGAAATTATTTCGAGCGGCTCTCAATTGTAAGCCTGTGTCCAGGTTTACTGTAGCGTCTCCAAGACCAATTGAATCGAGTATCATAAAATGAACGACGCAATGGTCAATTGGGATGCGCTTTATAGAGGCATTAGAACCGAAATGGTTCGGCATTCATTTCGTAACCTGGATGCATACAGATATTGATCAACAATCCCAGTGCCAGACAAGTGCTCAACATACTGGTGCCACCATAACTCATTAATGGAAGAGTCATGCCTGTGATGGGCATCAATCCGACGGTCATACCAGTATTAATAATGGTCTGTGAGGCCAGCAGTGTGACGATTCCCACTGCAACGAGTCTGCCAAATGGTTCTCGAGTAGCAGTAGCGATTTGTAAGCCTCGAATAAACAAAAAAGTAAAGACAGCTAATGCGAAGAGGCAGCCAACGATGCCATAACGTTCACCGACCAGACAGAAGATAAAATCGGTGCGTCCTGCGGGGAGGTGATAGGCGGCCGGGTCATCCACGGGCATGCCTGCGATTTCACTTCCCCAGATGCCACCCAGTGCGAGCATCTGTTTGGACTGGTATAGATGGTAGCCATCCCCTTTGGGTAACTCCCCTCCATCCTGCTGCGTGAATAAGGCCACGATTCTCGATTTTTGTTCGGGGTTCATCTCCAGCCAAAGCAGGGGCAATGTACAGATTCCGAGAATGAGGATTGTAATGAGGTGTCGTGGTCGAGCTCCTGCGGAAAACAGCATCGCAAACAGGATCGGAAAAAATAAGAGCGAGGTCCCCAGGTCGGGTTCACGTAGAATTAAAAAGACAGGAATGCATGTCAAAATAAACGGAATGATGAGTCCTGGAATACGCCTGAAGTTATTTCGGTACATCAGATAATGTGCTAATGCCAGGATGTAAGTGATTTTGGCCAGTTCTGATGGTTGAAATTTGAAAAAACCTAATGGGATCCAGCGCTGAGAACCATTCACTGCGGGAATAAAAAAGACGGCTACAAGAAATACCAGCGTGCACAGAAACAGTGGATAACTGATGCCACGTAAATTTCGGTAAGGAACCAGTATCGTGCCGCACAGTGCCACGAGCGAGATGAAAATCCAGATACATTGTCTTTGGAAATAATATCCCTGACCTGCCAATTCGTCTCCGCGCGCAATTCCCGCCAGACCGCATCCCATCAGTAGCAGGATACAGCAGAGAATTGACCAGGGGATTCTGTTAAAGCCGGTATGAAGCATTTTTGCGTCTTAAAGGCATGGATTAAGAAATTTGATAGCGTTTTGTATCGTAAAATCAGTATTTGGGAAAGAGAAATCTTTTTTCTCGAACTTCCCCGCTGCTGAATTCTTTTAGTGGTGTCAAACCGGGAGCAATCAGCTATTCTTTGGCTGAAGGAACAAACCAGCATCGTATATTGAACTTAATTCCATGTTTCATACCTTACGAAAAATCTGTTCAAAATATCCCGTTACCGCAGCTTATATCGCTGTGGCAATGGGATTATTTATCGCAGTTCAGATTTATCGGGTGAACAATTCGTCCTATGGTGAAGAGGCGTTTGATGATGCGTTATGGAAACTGGGCGCAGTTCAGCCTCTGGTTTTCGTACATGACCGCCCTTTAATTAAAGAGGATGCCTATCCTACAGGAGGCCCCTTTGATTTATGGGCGGGGGAATGGTGGCGGATTCTGATTAGCGGGTTTCACCATGGTGGTCTGTTGCATCTTGTGATGAATTGCCTTGCCATTGGCTATCTGGGTCGATTGATTGAACCTGCTTTTCGTTCCTGGCTCTATGCGGGCTTTCTGATCCTGGCGACGTTTATATCGTTTCTGCCAGAATATTATCTGGATCATTATCCAGTGGGACTGTCGGGGGGCGCCTGTGCGATGTTTGGGGTGCTGATCATGCTCAGGAGAATCAATCCTCAGATTGCAGAAGAATTTACCGAGCGCGAGATCACCTGGGGAATGGGTTGGCTGGTGTTATGTATTGTGTTGACGCAATTTGATATTCTGCATATTGCCAATGCGGCTCATTTTACGGGATTGTTTTATGGTTTGATCACGGGAGCCGTTTTAACCAATCATTCACGATTTGCGGTAATGATACGGGTTTCATTTGTTTTCTCGCAGTTATTAATCATACCTGCTACTTATTTAATTTGTCATCCTGTCTGGAATGGTAAATATTACTGGTATCTGGCGCGGCATGAAAAGAATCTTAATCAACGTATTGTCTATTTGCAGAAAGGGATCGAGCTGTCTCCCGGCGAGCCAAAAATTGGAGCCGAACTGGCATTAAGTTTTTTCCAAACTGATGAAACACCTTTTCGTTCCTGGGAAATTATTTTGAATGCTCTGAACAATAATCGTTCGTATGATAAAGGGGTACAAATTGCCCGGTTAATCTGGAGGCAGTTTCGTTCAGACGAGCAAAAAGAGAAAGCGGTAAAAATTGTGATGGACATTTTTGGCAGTGAATCTGATGCCTGGTTTGAGCGTCTGGATCTGAATCGAGCGACGATTGCTCAGGCGGATGTACCCTTGCCAGGGAATCACCAGTCGACTACAGAAGAGGAATTGCTCTTTTTGCGCGAATCAAATGGACAGACAAAGCCGATCAAGCCCAGCGATTTATTTGCTCCTCCCGTCGATCCCGGTTCCCCGCATAGTGCCGTCGAGGGGGTCACTCTCTGACTCTTAAGCGTTACCGCTAATATCGATATAATTGTTATTTTTGCTTTAAAAGTTCTGTGTGATTGTTGAATTTCATCAACACACACGAATCGAGTAAGTGATTTTTACTCAGCACGAGAGCTTGAACTACCCTGTCTATAGATAACTCTATTGTGATGCTGCGCTGTCTATAAGATTCAGGAATCGAATCATCTCTGATTCCTCTGAAAAACTACGAGAAATGTTTTATCGATCTCGTTTGACACTACTAAACAGCATATGATATTTCATCATTCTCCCTGGTATTGATCTGTTTAAAATGGCTACTACTTTGGAAAACCAAAACGAATCTACAAATGAGAATCCTGTCGAAGATGACTCTGCGGAGTTGATCCTGGTCGATCGCTTTCCAGAAGCGCTTCGCGTATCGCGATACACATTCTTCACGGTGTGTATTCTGGCTCTCGCTTTTTTGCTGTTCAGCTCAATGCCCCTTTGGCATACCGATATCTGGGGGCATCTGGCATATGGGAAATTGATTTGGGAAACGGGTAGTATTCCGGATTTTGAACCCTTGGTTCCGCTTTCGTCAGGAATTCCCTTCATTGATACTGCCTGGTTAAGCCAGGTATTTGGTTTTCAATCCTATCAGTTATTTGGAGTGGCTGGGATCAAGTTTCTGTATGCGGCTGCGATTACCATGTGCATGGGATTGCTGCTTTACCGTGCTCAAAAACGAACAGACAGTTTTCTCTGGGGGCTGATATGTGTGACAGGGTTTTTGTTATGCGACTGGAAGCAGTTGGGAATTGTCCGACCTCAGTTGGCAGGATTACTCTGTTTTGTATTGCTGTTTACCGTTCTCAATGCGCGAAAGTGGCGGAGTTCTTATTGGTTTTTGATTACCGGACTCTTTGTTCTCTGGGCAAATCTGCATGGTTCGTTTCCCGTTGGACTGGGGTTGATTGGCTGTTTCCTCGTCGGACGTGCCCTGGATGTAGGAAGAAAATCCGGTTCCTGGAAAGCGATGTTTCGAGACACTGTGACCCGACGCTATTTCTTACTGCTTGAGTTATCTGCGATTGCGGTGCTGGTGAATCCTTATGGTCTGCAATTATATACTGAAGTATTTGCTTTCTCAGCCAATGCGAATCTGTCTGAATTGATCGAGTGGAACCCATTGACGTTACGCATGTATCAGGGAAAGGCGGCTGCTTTGTTGGGGCTACTGATTGTGATTGCCTGTCGGCTCACTCCCCGGAGGATTTCGACTGCGGAAGTTTTGATTCTGGTTGGTCTGGGAACAGCGGCTCTCTGGAGTTCGCGAATGATTATCTGGTGGGCACCGGTTGCCGCTTATTATCTGGCGATCCATGGTGCGGCTATCTGGGGGCATAAACTCAAGCGATGGACAGAGCAGAATGAAGAGGACGAAGTTCACTACGCAGGGAAATGGTCAGTTGTTTCAGTTGGTGTGATCTGGATATGTTTTGCGATTACTCCCATCGGATCGGAAATTCTGCATGGGAAGCAGGTTGATTATGAGAAAAGTGTATCGGGGTCAACACCCATCGGTGCAGTGAACTATCTGAAAGAAAAGAAAATTGAAGGTCAGCTTTTCAATTCGATGGAACTCGGCGACTATCTGGTATGGGAAGGCCCAGCGCAGGCCTCCGTATTTGTGAATTCTCATGTGCATTTGCTGCCACAAGAAGTGTGGAATCATTATTTACGTATTATCAATCTGGGTAGTGATGGAGATGAACTGTTAGAGCGATATGGAGTCAACACAATCGTGTTAGATTTGCCTCGCCGAAACAATCTGTTACGTCTGCTGGAACGTGATGGAGAATGGCGCGTGGGATATAAAGACGGTCGTTCGGTGGTTCTTTTAAGAAACAAGCCTATTCAGTAATCAGAATCTGTTGTAAACAGGTCAAAGAAATTATAGTAATCTTAAAATCGAGATGCGATATGAAGTCACATAAATTGTCATTGAAAACTGTGATCGTGGTACAAGTTCTGGTGGTGGTCGCTTTTTGTGGCGCTTACACTCTGGGTTCGAAAGAGTCTCAGCAGGAATTTAATGATGTATTTCTGATGCAGCAATCGTTTCCGGAAATCAAAATTGAGCGCAAAGTACCACTACGTGTGGAACCGTTTTATAATGATTCGTCTGTTGTGACTGATGAAGAATTAGCGGCAGTCCTCAAGCAGGTTCGGCCAAAATTTCCGAGGAAGCATCTGAAGCCAAATCATGTGGAGCATGCACTACGCACATGGAGTATTCATTCAACATTTCAAGATCCGAGTGTTGTTTCGGGTGTCGAAATGAAAGATTTTCTGGTTGACCACGGCCGTTTTCTGGCTTCATGGGGTGATGAGGCTTCACCATTGTTAATAGATAAACCAGGTGGGATTTCCATTCGCTGGGGTAGCCAGGCAGGTGGATCGGTGCATCATGACCACTGGCTGGCTTCATTGACGGAAGCCGGGATTCCACTGGATGAACCAGTTTTTGCACCATCACGACGGGATATGGATATTAACGATGTCATTCAACAGTCATTGCGTGACTTTCGTTTGGATGAGCGGGAAGTGGAGTGGTCTGCAATGGCCTTTGGTCTCTGGATTCCTCCTGTGAAACAATGGAAGACAACTGACGGTCGTGCTGTCTCATTCGATCAGATTGCATTGCGGTTACTGCGAGGTCATAAGCGGTTTGGAGTCTGTGTCGGCACGCATCGAGTCTACTCACTGATGTTGCTGATTCGTCTGGATGATGAATTTGATATTTTATCTGACCAGGTCAGAGCACAGGCGTATGCATATCTGGAGCGCGTTCGTGATTTAATCAGTGTTTGTCAATTTGAGGATGGTCATTGGCCGGCGAACTGGATGGATGGGAAAACTGCTTTGACAGATCCCCAGGAAATTCCCGATTATAAAAATGTGATTGCAACGGGCCATCATCTGGAATGGTTGGCAATTGCGCCGAAGGAATTACATCCGCCTCATGAGCAGATTGTGAAGGCTGCCAAATGGGTGATTAAAAATACCACCACTCATACGGAAGCAGAGATTCTGCAGAAATATACGTTTTACAGCCATGTGGGAAATGCATTAGCACTTTGGCGCAACACCCACGCCGCCACATTCTGGTCGGAATGGCAGAAAACTCATCCTTATATTCCTGAGGCAGTCGATTCTTCGAACGCCATCGAAGCTCGCAAGCCAACGTTATAGCCTGTGTCCAGGTTTACCGTAGCGTCTCCAAGGCCATTTGAAACGAGTATTATCGAATGTAAGGCGCTATGTTAAACGGGATGCTCTCTAGCAACCAGGGATCAGAGATGTTCGTCTATTTACCACCAACCACTGTAAAAGATGCTTTCGATTCAGCGGGTTTGTAGAATTCTGCCCGAATGCCTCTATCGTTTCGATTTTCCAAATTGACCAATAGTGTCAGTTTATGGAGCCCTTTTTCCAAGTGAATCTGATTCTCGAGTTCAGGCTCTAATGCCTGTGCATCAATCCAGATTTTTGTGTCTGTTGCAGAGTTGATACGAAAACCGACTGATCCTGCCTCGGTTACATTAATTTCTGCCTGAAGTAGTAGTTTAGAGTTTGTAGCTAAACTGTTTAATTCTTCGAAGGGAAGTAATCCGGCGGCCATTGCGTATTGTGGAGTCCACTCAGTACCAGAAGCACGAAGCACATGTTCTTCAAATAGTTCTTCGTCAGGATTCTCGTTTGATAAAATCAATTCTGGGATGTTTTTCATTAATAACCAGCGCTGAACTGTTGGTTTGGAACGAACGGCGTAACTACCTGGTTTTCCCAGAACAGAGAGATATTTGACTATATCAATCAGTTCATCTCTGGTGAGGAACTTTGTTAATCCCTGTGGCATCAGCGAGCCTCCTTCAGCTTCATCATCAATGTCATCGACGGGAATCACGATTTGCTTGCCGTTGGCGTCTTTTAGAATCAGTCGTTCCTCATTACGGTCGACGATAATACCGCGAACGATTGTTCCTTCGGTGGTGATGATCATAAATGTCTGATAGGCTTCTTTGACTGCCTGGTTCGGATAGAGTATCGAACGTAGCAGATAATCAACGGGAGAGCTGGCGCCGATGGGACTCAAATCTGGGCCCACTTCACCACCCGCTTTGCTGACAGCATGACATTTCATGCAACTGAGATCGGAACGACGGAAAATCTTTTCTCCGCGTTCGGGATCACCCTTTGAGATGACATCTACAACGAGCTGTTTAAATTCAGCGTCTGTGAGTTTCTTTTCTGCTCCCGCCATTCCGGCCGCTTTACTGAGTGCATCACTTAATAATTTATCGCTACGTCCGACAGAATACATATGTCGCAGAAGTTTTTTTGCGACGTCTTCTGAGATTTTTTGGGAAGTGATAGCAGATGCAAATTGATCAGCGGCACCCTGTTTGTCCAGAATCGCAGCTATCAAAGGAGTGGGGTCTCCCGATTCTTTCGATTTCAAGATTTTGAGACCTGCATCAATGGCTTGATTTAGATCGAGAGAAACTAAAGCGGCTGCTCCCAGATAACGGATTTCATTCGGAGAGTGATCGCGAGTGAGTTCCTGCATGGCTTTTATGCTTTCCGGGCCTCCGATGGAAACAAGGGCATCTATGGCGGCTATTCGCAGTTTGTTTTTTGTGGTTTTGGATAAAGCTAATTCTTGAAGCTGTTCCGCTGCGGATGGGACTTTCCATAAACCGGCCAGTTCGACTGCAGTCTGATTGAGAGGGGGCTTTTCATCGATGAGAGCGCCAATTCCATTGAGTGAACCTGCCGGAACGATTTTTCGATTCTGAAATGCTTCTTTCAAAGAAAGCAGTGACTTTTCTTTCATTTCACCTTTGAGCTTGTCTGTTACGATTTGCTCCCAGATATATCCCAGATCGTCTTGATTTCCTTTGCGGCAGATCAGTTCAATAATGGTTCCCTGTCTTTGAGCCGGAATACGCCCACTCTTTAACAATTTCATTAAGGGCGCGACACTGCTGCTCTGAGATCGCGCGAACGTTTGTTCCACAGATACATGACAGAAATACAATGCCATTCCCGACAGAAGCAGGGTTGAAATATAATTTACCGGAATTCTCATTTTAGAAATCGCTCTGCATTAAGGCTTTTGACGGTTAATTTAAAAACGCGGCAGTTTTCAGATCAATGACTGCAACGCAAATAGATGGTATCCCGGGATACAGCAGGTTCTCTCCCTTGGGTATGATTTTATAGACGTTTCTGAGCAAACAAGAAAATTATTCGGCTTCCATTCTTTTTTCGAGTGTGTCCATAGTCTCTTTTAAAGTGTACTCAAGATAATAGTCTTGTGGATGAATCAGTGATTCCACGGCAATCTCAAGTGCTTTGGGATCGTGATAAAAGCTGAGCGCTCGAATCGCTTCCAGTCTGACTCTGGGATTGTCATCATTGACCTGGACTTGCAGTAAGTCGAGTGAGTTGTCGACCCGGTCACGCCAGTAGCATAAGACACGCGTTGCTGCTGCCCGCGCTTTGGGTTCTGGTGAACGAAGCATTTTTTTGAGAAATCCAGTGTCAACCACATCCAGATTCTGATGAACCCATAACGCTTCAAGCAGATGATGCTGATAATCCTGATCTTTCGTATCGAGTGAAGTCACCCATTTGTTAACCGCAGAGATGACTTTTTCAGTATCTCGTATTCGCAGTTCGCGACGAACGCGATAACGGACGCGATCTTCGTATGTTTTAAGTAGATCCAGCAGTTCGGGGATCGAGGCTTTCGCAATTTCAGGATTCTTTAATACCGGTTTCTTGTTGTATGTGACACGCCAGATACGACCATGCTGAGCGTCACGATTGGGGTCTCGGATTGAGTGTTGCATATGACCTACGAGTGGGTTAAACCAGTCAATCAGGTACAGTGCACCGTCAGGGCCAAACTGCAGGTCAACAGGTCGAAAGTTAGTATCCGACGATTTGACAAGTGGCTCGACCGGATCAGCGGCGAAGCCCGAACCATCTTCTTTCATTTTGTACTGCAGAACACCATGAAAACCGATGCAGTTATTCAGCAGATAATTCCCTTGCATTTCATCAGGAAATTGACGACTGGAAACGAATTCACAGCCGGCAGTAGGACGCCATTGTTTTTTTAAGAATTGTTTCATCCCGGCGTGTTTGCGAGGGTAGTCCAGATCGCCAGAGTAAGCGGTGCCGTAATAGTTAGCACCTCCGGATGCATCGGCGACAAAATTCTGTCCCCAACGATCGAATACATGTCCCCAGGGATTGGCGTAGCTGTATGAAACAAAAATATCAAATTTTTCTGTTCGTGGTTCATAGCGAAAGATGCCGGCATTTTTAAGGCGCCTTGGTCCATAAGGTGTTTCGATCTGCGAATGATGGAACGTGCCTTCCTGGAAGTACAGGTCTCCGCCGGGACCCCAGGTGAAAGCACTGATTGAGTGATGAGAGTCGGCTGAATCAAATCCGTGTAAAACGATTTCTTTATAGTCGGCATGATCGTCACCATCGGTGTCTTTCAGGAAGACGATGTTCGGTTGCTGGGCAACATAAACACCGCCATCTCCCAGTTCAATTCCGGTTGGCAGGTGAAGCCCATCTGCAAAAATTGTTTGTTTATCTGCCCGACCATCTCCATTGGTGTCTTCAAAAATCAAAACTTTATCATCGACATTTTTTCCGGGTAGGTATTGCGGGTAGGATTCCATGGTGCATACCCAGAGTCGACCTTTGTTGTCAAAGGCGAATTGGACTGGATTCTGTAACTCCGGGAATTCGACTTCGGATGCGAACAGGTTGATTTCAAATCCGGCGGGTAATTCGAATTTTTTTTGTGATTCCTGTGGTGAAGTAATCTTGATTGAAGAAAGATCTTTTACGTTCGTTTTAATGTCAACAAACTCACCCGTCTGACTGTCATCAATTTTTGTCGGAACAGTTTTTCCCTGAGCAACTGCCCAGATTCGTTGGTCGCGATTGTGAATCATTTTGCGTAGCTTCGCAAATTCGGCAGGGAAGTTGACCACTCCAAAAGGTGCTTTTCGGCCGCCATAAATATAGTAACCGTTGACGGCACGATAGTCGTACCAGAATTGCAGATTCTTTTCCAAAACTTCCGCTCGCAGATTTTTCATGTCAACAGTGGAGCCCGATTTGATACGTGGTCCAAATAACGCGACATCAATGGCAGGAGCAAGCTGCTGGTATCCGTAATCGGTCAGATGTATTCCGTTAAATGTTAACGGATGATTTCCGTGATTCATCAATTTGTTACTGGGAGTAAACAGATCCACAAACAATACGTTTTTCTCTTTCGCAATTTTCTGCATGGCAGCAGTGTAAAGTTGAATGCGTTTATTGTTTTCTTCGCAGTCAGTTAAACCATGTCGTTTCAAATTTTCATTGGCAATAGGTGAGAAGAGAACCAGTCGCGGGTGGGACTTTCCGTTGTATTTTGCCTGAAGTGTCGTGTCGATAAATTTATTTAAGTCTGTTTCAAATTTTGCGAGCCCTTTTTTACCAGCAAAAGACTCGTTAAATCCAAAACAGGCAATGATGACATCTGCCTTGTGGTCTTCCAGGTTATGGCCGTGATCCTGAAAATCTTTTGAACGGGGACGCAAGGTGAGTTCATCAGCTGACCAACCTAGATTGCGAACAACAAGTTGCTTGTCAGGAAAACGACTATGGAGCAGCGTTTCAAAATGCCCGGCATTTTGCATGCGTTCTGCAAATGTATTTCCGATGAAAACCACATGGTCCTGGGGATTTAATTTCAGGTACTGCTGATCTGCTTGAACTTCTCGGTTTGAAAGAATCAAGATCGTTGCAGAGATCAGGCATAAGCCAATATTTAGAAATTTCTTCACTGCAGTGGGCTTTCTATCTTTGGACAAAACAGGCGGGAGAAATGGAAGGAATGTTTTCCGAGTCAATTTATTAGGAATGAGTTTTTGGGATATCGAATCCAACTTTAATTCTGTAGCATACGTTAACCTATGTCAAATAATACTCGACAGTTATAGACGCTTGTTTACTTGTTTGAACATTTGAAACGTATCCGGGAGAGACTTTGAATGGAATCGAATCTAAGTTCATCCAGAGGGAAGACAAAACAGTTCCGTATTGATTCTACGCCAAAAGTGAAATATTCACCAACAGAATCCTACCCGCAGACCACCGATATTGCATCTATTAAATTAATAATCGAAAGTATTCCCTCCGGTGCGGTTTTATGTACTGAGGAAATGCTCTTCATTAACCAGAGGGCAGATGAGCTATTGGGGGGCTCCGAGCAAAATGCAGAGATCTTTGATGAAAATCTTAAACAGTTATTTGAACTGAAAACCAGTCTCTCTTCAGAATCAAATTCAACAGATTGTTCCAGAGATGCAGAAATCTGGTTTAAACGCAATGATGTTAATAAGCGTTTACATCTCTGTGAAGTCACGCTACCGAACGAAACAGGACAAGAGCTCTGGCTGATTAATGATATTACCGGCCAACGACAAAACGAACGGTTATTGCATTCACTTTCAAGTGCGACAAGTGGGGTTACCGGCACTCAATTTTTCAAACGTCTTGTAAAAGAGTTAGCAGATGCCTTACGACTGAAAGGTGTCTTTCTGGTGCAACATCGGTTGTGTGATGAGGAAGTGCGAACTTGCCAGACCCTGGGAGCTTGTCTTAACGGCGAATTAATTCCTGATTTCGAATATGTAGTTGCCGGTTCGCCATGTGAACATGCCGTAAATTACGAAACATTCTCAATACATAGTGGAGTGACAGATCAATATCCGGAAGATCAATTCTTAGTCAACAATCAAATAGAATCATATTTCAGTGTACCGATGATTAATCGGAAAGGCGAGATTCAGGGACACCTGGTTTTGCTGGGGGACCGTCCGATCTATGATAATCTGTGTGAAATTCCGGCCATAAAAAACTATACGTTTAGAGCAGCTACAGAATTAAGCCGCGAACAATCTGAGAAGAAATTACAGGAAAGTGAACTACGAATCACGATGGCCGCCCGTGGTTCTGATATGGGATTTTGGGAATATGATATTCTCACAGAGAAAGTCAAATATGATGATCACTGGTATTCTATGCTGGGCTATGAACCCAATGAATTTCCAGCCACTTTCAGTGCATGGAAAAATCTGTTGCATCCAGACGATTTAGCACCCACATTAAAATTGTTGGATGATTATATAACTGGAAAAATATCTTCATATGAAGCAGAAACCCGTATGAAGAAAAAGGATGGGAACTGGAAGTGGATCTTAACGAGAGGCAAGTTTTCGACGTTCAGCCCTCAGGCAACTCCCTTGCAACTCATCGGTACTCACATTGATATAGATGATTTGAAACGATCACAACAAATTCGACTGGAGAACGAAGCCCGGTTGCGAATTATTATGGATCAGATTCCAGCGATTCTCTGGACCACGGATTGTGATAACCAATATACATCTCTTGTGGGCGCAGGTTTGAATTCATTGGGGATTCAACCCAATGAGACAGTGGGGAGGGCGTTTTATGATTTTCATGATTCCCAGAATGCTTCAATCAATATGACTGCGATGCATGAACGGACCTTGAAAGGTGAGTCGGTCCGATTTGAGCAGCAATTGCAAAATTCGATTATGGATATCCATATTGAACCATTGCGAAATACCACCGATGAAATCATAGGCTGTATTGGCCTGGCCATTGATGTCACAGCACGTAAGAAAACAGTTGAGCAGTTAAATCGACAACGCATTTTACTGCAAACCATCTTTCATTCAGTGACTGATGCTATGGTTGTGACTGACCGCAGTCACAATATTGTGATGTGTAATGAATCAATTCAAATCTATTTTCGTTGCAAAGAGCCAGACCTGCTGGGCCGGCCAATTCGTGAGATCGTTACTTCATGTGATCGATATGAGGATGAGTTTTTAAGAGTCTCATATCCCAATTCACGCGTCTTGAAACCATTTATTATGGAATATATCAGAGCCGACGGTACTCATTTTCAGGGTGAAACCATCGTGACTCCGTTGCGTCGTTCTGATAATCAAATCACTGGGTATATTCAGGTGATTCGTGATATTACCGATCGGATTCAAATTGAAGAGGAAAAAGATCAGCTACACGCTCAAATGTTACACACCCAGAAACTGGAGAGCCTTGGTGTTCTGGCAGGAGGTGTGGCCCATGATTTCAACAATTTATTGCTGGCGATTCTAGGGAATACCGATTTGGCGTTATTGGAATTAAAAGCCGATTCGCCAGTTATTCAAAATGTGCGAAATATTGAAATCGCGGCACGGCACGCGGCAAAAATATGTGAGCGTTTGCTGGCATATTCCGGACGACGGACCTTTGCATCCAGTACATTCAATCTGAATCAAATCTTTCAGGAAACCATCGAGATCCTGAAAACAATCGTCTCTCCCAACGCGCATATTGAAATGGATTTGTCTGAACAAAATCTATTGATTCACGGCGATCCCGGACAGATTGAACAGGTGGTATTAAATTTATTGACGAATGCCTCAGAAGCGGTTCAGAATCAGAGTAAAGCAGGGCACATCCGAGTGCGAACAGGAGTCATGGATCTGAAAGAAGAGGATTCAGCTAACTATTATTTTTGCGAAAACATCAATCGTGGCAAATTCGTCTTCTTTGAAATAGAGGATGACGGGATTGGGATGGACGAGGACTGTCAGTTCAAAATGTTTGATCCCTTTTTTACAACCAAATTTACGGGTCGGGGGCTTGGTTTGGCTGGAGTATCGGGGATCATTCGCGGGCATCATGGAGGGCTTTGGGTACAGTCAGCTGTTGATCAGGGATCTTGTTTTCGAGTCATATTACCTTTAGCGACAGATTTAGCAGCGGATCCAAATACAGATAGTAGTGTTGAGACACTGGTGCCAGCCGATGTGGGTGATATTTTAGTGATTGATGATGATAAAGCGGTCTGCAATGTGGTTAAAAATATTTTAAAGCGTTTTGATTTTTCTGTATTGATAGCGAATTCCGGCAGTGAAGGCCTCAAAATATTTGAACAGAATCGTGATTCAATCAGTGTTGTTTTACTGGATATTACGATGCCGGGAATGAGCGGGATGGAAACGCTCAATAAACTCAATTCAAAGGGCATTCATGTTCCCGTGATCTTAACCAGTGGACTGAGTGAAAAAGACTTAGCCAGCCAGATGCCGAATTTGGATGAGACCCATTTTTTGAAGAAACCCTATAAAACACAAAAACTGATTAATGTCATAAGTAAATCAATCTTGCGGTATCAAAATCAGGATGAGGAATCAACAAGCTAAACACAATTTCGTTTATTGAAAAATAAACTGTTTCAGGATTTCGGCATACTGATTAAAAAGAATCGCCATTATCAGTAACAGTGCTGCTACAAAATCAGCCTTTCCAAAGTGATCCGCTCTTCCATGTGATCGAATAAATTCTAAAATCGCTCCGGTCGGGCAACCATAATGGCAGTACGCTTGTGGGACGAACAGCGATGCCAGTAGGCCGGTGATCGCAATACAAATCGAGAGCACACCTGCTGATGTCAGCAGATAAGCATCAAATGCTTCAAGTTCGGCCAGATCGATGGGGAGATCTAAAAAAATAATGATGAGAATCAGGCAGATCAATATACCCGGAATCCAGCGCAGCGCTCTTTTGACATCAACCCTGATTTTCCACTTCCGTTTTGCAGGAACAAATTTTCCGAGTAATTCCTGTGCGGTACCATGTGGGCAGAGGCTTTGGCAGTAAATATTTCTACGTGTTGTCCAGGGAATCAGAGTTGCGCATGCCGCCAAAACAACCAGGCCAAATGATTGGCGCCAGGGAATGGTATATCTGGCCCAACCAGCAAAAAGTGATTCCGCGAGCAGATCACCACTCAGAAATCCCAAGTAGATGAGAGCGGAAAGTTTAAAAAGATACCGTAACCAGTGATATTGTTTGAGTCGAGTAAACGTGATCAGGCAAGCCGCGAAGCAGAAAAAAATCAGCAATCCGTCTGCAGGTTGAAGCTCAAATGGTTGCATGTCACTTATTTTTTTGTGGGAATGCTGAATGCGAAATGCAATAGCATGCGCAATACCCATGCTGGTCATGGTCGCCCCTGAGACGCCTTCAATGTCTCCCTGTTTCAGATCTAAAATGACTAAATCATCCCACGAGTACTGTTTCCACAGATTCATGTAATACTGATTCTTGCGTACATCTTTGACATGCGAAGTGGTATCGCCACTGCTGCGAATTGACAGACCTGCTATTTTCCCAGTTGCCTGCTCAAAAACAAGCAGAGTATCAGAAGGGCCACAATAGCCTATGATCTCGTCTGAAATGGGAGAAGTGCGAACCGCATAACCAATGGTCTGCTGGTTTTGATCAAGAATGAAAAGCCCCATGCGTTCAGAGTGATCCACGCGGAGTGCTTCTGCTGCTGGCATAATGGATTTGACTTCATGTAATTCGATGGGGAACTCCCCCTGTACACGTACACGCACGTAATAATCTCTGATCAGGCAGACAACGAGAACCAAAACCGTCATTCGATAGAATTTCAAAGCGAGAGATCGAAGAGAACTCGCCGGGCGGGGTGATTTGTGAGGTAGAGAAGCTAGCGGTAGCTCTGTCATCCTTCTCTCGTCGAATAAAACAAAGATCGCTTTGCTTAGGTTCTGTTAGATCTTTTGACACGTGCGTCAAACAGCAGCAGTAAGTCCGTGCTTTGGAAATGTCTTATAACAGATTATTCAATTGGAAGAACCTGGATCGCATCAGCATGCACATTACCATCGACTCCGGAGTTTGACATGATGACTTTAATGGGTTGGTTTTTCTCAAATTGAAAAGTACCCAGTGAAATAAAACCATTTTTTAAGGGAGGTTTGATTTGTTGATTGATTTTAACCGTTTTTGTTTCCTGTGATGAGCGAATTGTTACCGGCGTGTTGCTGGCGCGATTTTTATGATGGCCATAAGCCAGTCGGACCTCATACTTTCCTGATTGTTTCACTTGAAACTTAAAGTGAATTTCTGCTTTCGGACCTTTCCCGTGGTAGACGTAATGATTGCCAATGAAGCCTTTCAGACCTTCTCCCTTAGTCCATTTTCCAATGAACTGGACGTCATTGTGTTCATCGTCAATAACCAGGCCGGGGAGCGTGGCAGGATCGATATAGGCACCAATAACAGGGGGAAGCGGTTTGGCGTTTTTGGGGATATAAAATGAACCATCGATTGAGTCGCGTCGTTCGATTCCTTTGCGCGACATTAATTGATCCAAGTCCTGGTAGTATTTTTTGTAGACTTGACGCGGTGTACACTTCCTCTTTGTGCAGACGGCGGCTGCTTTGCCGACGACTTCCCCCATCATGCCGCCGGTTTTCATGACTCTGACTGTTCCGAGTGCTTCATGTGTCACACTAACGCAACGGCCCGCCATGAACAGATTGGAGACATTTCGTGAATAAAAGCATCGATAGGGAACAGGATAACCGTGCTTGCGGTCAACTCTACTATCGAAGACTGCCTGGGAGATAAACGGATCTTCCGGATATTTTTTCATGAATTGTTTTTTGGGATAATGTAAATCGATCGACCAGGTACTGGGAACACATCCATCGGGAAAAGCAACTTTTGCAATAATATCTTTTTTACGAAGAATGACATCGCCCCGGAGCATGCGAGACTCGCGCGGGCCACCGATGTATGCCATCCAGGTCAAAATGGCATTCGGATGTTTCTCTTTTCCGTCTTTATTTTTCATGGCATTCCAGGCACCATAAACGGCTCTGAAATTCCAGTCGCGCATGGACTCGAGATCTTTGATCGGATCTTTATCGAAGCCACTTTCCCAGAACCATTGGCCATGAAACTTTTGGGGATAAGGAAAATCTTCCATATTCAAATTAAGAGCCCATTCGACGTTCGGAAACGATTGTGATTTCTCTGCTTCTTTCCACGTCCACATATTACTCATGCCCATATGGCCTTTTTCTTGAGTATAGTAGTCGGCCCCCGCCAGAAATCCGATTTCGCCATGACCGGTGCAGTCTGAAAAGAGAGTACCAAGAAATTCTGTGCGCTCACTGGTTTTCGTATTGAAAGCAGTCACGCTTTGAATGTTGGTTCCCTCTTTTTTAACAGCATAAGCATGCGTATTCAGGAATAAGTCGATGTTCTTTTCTGCCTTGACGATTTTCTCTTTAATCTGGTCGCCGTATTCTTCATAGGTACCAGGAGATGCAGCAGCAGAGTCAGCAAATTCCGCAATGATTTCACCGATGTGTGGGTATTTTCCACGTCTGACGAGTCCTTGCGCCCAGACACGCACTTCAGAACTTCCATTGCCACCTAATACAGGACGGTTCTGGATCAAGGCAACTTTACAGCCCATGCGTGCTGCAGAGATGGCTGCACCCATCCCTGCGTAACCACCACCGACGACAACCAGATCGTAGGGTTTGGTTTTTTGGGGTAGGTCGGGAAGGCCCAACATGGACTTCCGCCACTGATTCATAGGAGCCGCTTCATTTGGCGGGTTGTAAGCTAGGTCTTTGGTAAACAGGATCGCATCGCAACGACCTTCAAAACCGGTCAAATCGTGTAGTGTGAGTTCCGCCTCTGGTTTGTTTATTTCAATAGTGCCGCCGTCATGCCAGAACCATGTGGCACTTTTGGTCCCAAAAGTTTCACTTAAGGGTTTTCCATTGATTGCCAGTTGAAATCGACCAGGTGTTCCGGAAGCTTTCCAGGGAGCCACCCAGTCTTTTGTACGAACAAAGACACGATATTTTCCAGTGGACGGAAATTGAACTGTTGTTTTGGCGTCTTCAACAGGCTGTCCTAAACCGTGGGCCAGCAAGTAGGGAGATCCCATGATATTGATAAACTGGGTATCCAGCTTCCAGCCTCCCTGCTGATTGAAACTTTCTGCTTCCACCAGGACGCCATCAGTCGGTTTTTGTGCTGCTGCGAATTCCGCTGAGAATAGGGGCATCGCAAGCACAGCTAGAACATGAAGAACCCTGAATAGAAACCGCATTTTCTCTCACTCCTGTCATAGTATCGCAGATTGTTTTTTAGCAGACCTTGAAGAAAAGGTGAAACCCTACTTTTATCAGACAAGATTATAAACCCGATGCCGAATCAATTGCAAACAGGGAACTCTTTGATTCGTGCCCGTGTCTGTTAAACAAGATAGTTAATTAATGGTTTTTTTTACCTGAAATACACAGATTTACAAAACAGACACGTCTGAGGGAATCGTACCGAATTTTCAGGTATAACAAGTGTAAGGCTGATTCCAAGTCGGGTTTACTATGAAGTCGTTCAGCAGCTGATTTAAAACTTCGATTCAAATTAACTTTGCATGAAAATTATCCTAAGCTGTTGAATGCACGGGTTCTACGGTACAATAGTGTGATGATTCCCAGTAGTCGTTTTGCGGAAAGCGGTCGTGTATGTCTTTGATAGAAGAGACAGTAACCGAATGGATCGGTCAGTTAAAAAGTGGTGATGAGCAGGCTGCGCAGAGGCTTTGGGAATCATATTTTCAGGAAATGGTTGAAGTCGCCAGGCATAAACTACGCGGGGCGCCTCGAGCGATGGCAGATGAAGAAGATGTGGCATTGAGTGCTTTTAAAAGTTTCTGTCTGGGAGCACAGAATGGTCGATTTTCACAAATCACAGATCGCGAAAATTTGTGGCCGTTACTGGTCGCCATTACATCACATAAAACAGTAGATTTAATTCGGAATGAAAACCGGCAAAAAAGAGGCGGGACTGGCAAAAGTGGTGATAGCGCTCAGCGGAAAAAGCAGACATTAGATTCCGTTAATTTTGAAGAAATCATTCAAAAACAACCTTCACCTGAATTTGCATTACAACTGGCAGAAGAACTGGAACGACTGTTACTTTTATTGGACAAAACCGGTGATTCGACATTGAGACAGGTTGCATTGGATAAAATGGAAGGTGAAACTACAACTAAAATAGCGCAGAGTCTTGGTTGTGCACGCCGTACCATTGAGCGAAAACTTCAGTTGATTACACGTCTGTGGCAAGAGGATTGCAATTTGTGAAATCACAGAATAACGCAGATTTCGAACAGCTTCCTCCTGACTTGATGCTGAAAATCAATCAGCTCTGCGATCAATTTGAATCTGAATTGAAACGGGGTAGTCTGCCTTCCATTACGTCTTATCTGGATGAAGTGGCTTCCCCTTCTCAAGGTGTGATTCTGAAAGAGTTGATTCTACTGGAAATCGAGCATCGCAGCCAACAAGGCAAGCAGCCTGTGGCAGGCGATTATCTGGAATCATTTCCTGATTTGGATCCAAAGTGGTTATTGGATGTCATTGATACCACGCGTGCTCAGAATGAGACTGCTCCTGCTGAGGACAAACAAAATACGCATCACAAGCATCCGCATGAAATGTCGCTGAATGAATATAAGGTGCGACTTACAAAAACAGGTCTCTTTTCTGAACGTGATTTGACCGAGTTGATGCAGGGTTTAGATGAAAAACAGCGACCGGAAACTGCAATCGCACTGTCGGACAGGCTTGTTCAGACTGGGAAATTGACCGGCTATCAGGCGCATGTGATCTCCAGTGGTGAAGACCATCCTATACAAATCGGGGATTATCTTATTCTCGAACCAATAGGTTCAGGCGGTATGGGAACTGTTTACAAAGCAATTCATCAACGAATGAAACGTATTGTGGCTTTGAAAGTGATTCGTTCAGATCTAAATCATGTACCCGATCGTTTGAAACGATTTGAAAGAGAAGTTCAAACTGCTGCGCGCCTTTCGCATCCGAATGTGGTGACCGCCTATGATGCAGGTGAGGACCAGGGGATTCATTACCTGATTTGTGAATACATTGATGGCGAGAGCCTGACACAGCTGGTGCGTGAATCCGGTCCACTCGATTTTTCTGATGCATTGAATTGCATTTTACAGGTCGCGCAGGGATTGGAGTATGCCCATGGTCGAGGCGTCATCCATCGAGATATCAAACCCGCTAATATTCTGGTCGATGATCAGGGGGATCTCAAAATTCTAGACATGGGACTAGCGCGTCTGGAGCAATCCTCAGAAGACCTGTTAGCGGATGGTTCTCAGACGCAATTGACTTCCAGCCAGTTTTTTATGGGAACCATCGATTATATGGCACCCGAGCAAGCCCGGAACACTAGACTGGCCGACCATCGTTCGGACATCTACAGCCTGGGTTGTACGTTCTACTTTCTGTTGACGGCAAAGCCCGTTTACAACGGAGAAACCACCGTCGAGCGCATCCTGGCACATAAGGAACAGCCCATCCCCCGTTTGTCAGATCATGATCAGCAGATCCCGACTGAGTTCGATTCCATTTTTGAAAAGATGTTGGCCAAAGATCCCGATGAACGCTATGACTCGGTGACCGTATTGATTAAAGATCTAGAGCAATTCAATTCTGAGCATTTACAGAATCAGACGATGAGACTGCCTATAAAAGAGGGGCAAACGAAAGCAGCTGCTCCGAAAAACGGGGCTGATACACCGACGGAAGTTCAACCGGTTGATTCCGAGTTAACCGTTTTTTCTGCAGCCAATATGCAAGAGAGGCAGCAAAGCAGATCCGCAAAGAATCGACTCATGTTGTGGGGAGGCATCGCGAGTGCTGCAGTCATTTTAATCGGTGCGTTCTTTTGGAATCCACCCGGTCAGGATTTAGTGAATTCCAATTCCAATTCCAATGTAGCCGCAAAGAATCCACCCGACCAATTTCGGACCTCTGTCGCAAAGCAAGCGCAGCAGGAATTTGCTCAGAACATGAAGTTGCCTGTCAGTGAGAGTGTCAGGCTTGGTGCGCAAGGAGAGGATGCGTTCCTGGAAATGGTGTTGATCCCTCCTGGCGAGTTTATGATGGGAGACAGTTCCCAGCCACCAGGTGCGCAGGACGTGACCGCGCATTTAGTAAAAATCACAAAACCGTTTTATCTGGGCGCGACTGAAATTACACATCAACAATTTCGTAGTTTCGTAAATGAGACAAAATACGAAACAGAAGCAGAACGCAACGGTGGATTTGGATTTGAAAATGGAAGGTGGAGACAATCCACGTCTTACTCCTGGAAATACGTGGGAGAATTACCTCTTGAAGATCAAACGCCTGCCCTGAGCATCAGTTGGAATGATGCCGTCGCATTCTGTAAATGGTTATCTGATCGCACAGGGGATCAATATCGACTGCCCACGGAAGCAGAATGGGAATACGCGTGTCGTGCGGGAAGTCAAACTGCCTGGTTCTTTGGCACTGATGAAGGAGAGTTAGAGAAGTATGCCTGGTTTTCAAATAATTCAGGAAACAAAATCTATCCCACGAAATTGAAACTTCCGAATCCCTATGGCTTGTATGACATTTATGGTAATGAATGGGAATGGTGTCAGGATTATTATAGTGCCACTTATTATCGCGAGTCACCTGTCGAAAACCCAACCGGGCCCGGTCAGGGAGTGGAACGAGTCCAGCGTGGTGGTGGTTTTTTACAGCAGCCTGATCAATTAACTTCTTACACACGTGGTCGGGGAACTCCGTCGTCTGCACTGCATGGTGCTTTTCGGATCGTGCGGGAATTAAAAGTCGACTGAAGCTTGTTTAAGCAGAATCGTCTCTGTTGATAGCCCATTGAT